>MDTG01273007.1_pt1 | contig 46973 bp, 37 predicted proteins | sample 811421 | NCBI WGS metagenome assembly MDTG01 (sample SAMN05326645, study PRJNA326480) | marine metagenome | isolation source: seawater | place: Pacific Ocean: South East | collected 2011 | reverse complement strand
TTGCATGTGGGTTTTCACCGGTTCCAGACTGGCACGTTTGAGGCCGCGTTCGTTCTGCCCGAGCAAACTCTGCACGAACTCATTCACCGGACGATCGAGCAGATTGGCCGGCGTGTCATGCTGAACGATACGGCCCTTGTCCATCACCACAATCCGCGTCGCCAGTTTCAGCGCTTCATCAATATCGTGGGTGACAAACACAATGGTCTTGTTGATCTGCGATTGGATGCGCAGCAACTCGTTTTGCAGCGAGTCGCGGGTAATCGGGTCGAGTGCACCAAACGGCTCATCCATCAGCAAAATATCCGGGTCGCCCGCCAGCGCCCGGGCAACCCCAACCCGCTGCGCCTGACCACCGCTCAATTGGCTGGGAAACTTGTGCGCGAACTCGGCGTAAGGCAGCGACAGCAATTCCAGCAGCTCATGCACCCGCGCCTTGATCTTCTCCTGCGACCAGCCCAGCAGCGTGGGCACCACGCCAATATTGCGCTCGACACTCCAGTGCGGGAACAAGCCCGTGTTCTGGATGGCGTAGCCCATGCGCCGACGCAACAACTTGGCATCGAGCCCGGCAATGTCTTCGCCGTCGATGCGGATATTGCCGCTGGAGCAGCTGATCAATTTGTTCAGCAGGCGCAGGGTTGTCGACTTGCCGCACCCCGACGTGCCGACGATCACGCACAATTCGCCGCTGTTGATTTGCAGGGAAATATCATCCACCGCCACTGCGTTATCAAACAGACGGCTGACGTGGCTTAACTCGATCATCGGGGTCGGCGTCATGCCCGGACTCCTGGTTGGCAGTGTCTGGCCAGCGCGCTGAACAGTGCGTCGGCCAACAGTGCTAGAAAAATTGTCGGCAAGGCGCCCAGCAGCACCAGATCCATTGCCCCCTGCCCCAGCCCCTGAAAGATAAAGCTGCCAAAACCACTGGCGCCAATCAGGGCGGCAACTGCCACCAGACCGATGGCCTGAATGGTGGTGATGCGGATACCTTCGATAATTACCGGCAGCGCCAAAGGTACGCGCACCTGACGCAACACCTGCCATGAACTCATGCCCATGCCGTGGGCAGACTCGATAACTGCAGGCGCTACTCCGCTGAGCGCGACACTGGTATTACGCACCACCGGCAGCAGGCTGTAAGCCACCAGCGCAATAATCGCCGGTGCCCAGCCAATGCCATGAATGCCGAGTTCCTGCAGCACCGGGTACTTGTTGGCCAGATAACTCAGCGGCGCGATGAGCAAGCCAAACAACGCCAGGCTGGGGATGGTCTGAAAGAAATTCAGCAGCCCAAAAATTGGCCGCTGCAAACGCGGCACTCGCAGCGTCAGCCACGCCAGCAACAGGCCGATAATCAAGCTGCCAAGCAATGCACCGCCGACCAGACTCAGGTGCCCGGCAAGCGCCTGCCAGAACTCACTGCGGCGGCTGCTGTACTCGCGCAACAACGACAACGCGGCCAGATCGCCGCTATAAATCAGCCAGGCGCTGATCAACACCAAACCCAACGGGGCCGCACGCCACCAAAAGGGCGCGGGCTGCATGCGTTGGCGGCACTCGATAAGCAGCAAAGAGCCGATAAACAGCAAGGTCCAGCCGCCTGCGGCAATGCCCGCCCGCGCGTACGGCTGATCGTCAGCGATATGCAGATGAATGAACCAGGCCAGACTCAGAGGCAATTGACACAACAGCAGCACGACCAGCGCCAGCATTACTCGATAGCGCAGTGGATTGGGCCGCCAAGCCAGCGCGGCAATAGCCAGCAAGCATGCGATCAGGCTGGTGGTCCACACAGAGCCCAATGCCTTGAACAACCCCAGGCCTTGGCCCGGCACAATGCGATTGGCCTGCACACTGGCAAAGTCCGCCAGCAGCAACACCGCCAGCACAATGCACACCAAGGTTAGAACCACCCGATTAGGCGTCGGGCGGGGAGACTCCATTAGCCCACTCACTCAGGGTTTGATGCCGTCCAGAAACAAAGTGGCGACCTGTCGCGGGTCGGCGCCATTCACCGCAACATCGGCATTGAGCTTTTGCAGCACCTGCAGGTTGAGCTTGGCAAACACCGGCGCCAGCAAGGTTTCGATCTGCGGGTATTTCTTCAGCACCTCGGCGCGCACCAGCGGCGCAGGCTGATACACCGGCTGCACGCCTTTGGTGTCTTCCAGCACTTGTAAATCCAAAGCACTCAGGCCGCCATCAGTACCGTAAGTCATGGCGCCGTTAACGCCATTGGTTTGCAGCGCCGCAGCGCGCAAGGTGGCCGCTGTGTTGCCGCCCGAAAGAATAACCAGCTGCTCGGGGCTGAGTTTGAAACCATAAGCTTTCTGAAATGCTGGCAAGGCACTGGCCGACTCGACGAACTCGGAGCTTGCAGCAAACTTGAACTCGCCGCCGTCATTCAAGTACTTGGCCAGATCATCCAGCGTGACCAGCTTATTGGCGCGGGCAACATCTCCGCGAATACTCATGGCCCAGGTGTTATTGGCGTCTGCCGGTTGCAGCCAGATCAGCTTGTTGGCCTCGGCGTCGAGTTTTTTCACCGTGTCATAGGCTTTTTGCGCATCCTTCCACACCGGGCTGTCGCCACGGTCGAAGAAGAACGCGCCATTGCCGGTGTATTCCGGGTAAATATCAATTTCACCGGCAATCAGGGCGTTGCGCACAATGCTCGTGCCGCCGAGTTGCAGGCGTTCTTTAACCGGCACACCGCCGCGCTTTAGCGTTTGCGCAATCAGTTGGCCCAGCACGGCGCCTTCGGTGTCGATCTTCGACGAGACCACAACCGCTTCATCCGCATGAGCACTGCCCATGCCCAGACACAAAAACACGCCCGCAACCAGACGCGTTAGTCGACGGCGATAACCCTCGGAAAATGACATGTACGACCCCTTGTTACCTAGACATCTTGAGCGTGACAACCGGCCACACTGCTGAAATAAAGGATGCCAAATACGCCGAATCCGCGAGACGCGTTTCAGCCTGACACTCCATGTACGCGTTGCAGGGTAAAACACTAGGCCGCGCAGACCAACCTTATTGACCCAGGCACATCTTTAGCCCGGACTTGCCTGAGCGCCTTAACACCTGCCCTAATCAACTCTAGTTCAAGGCTGTACCAGCGCCGATTTATGTCGCCTCTTGAGCGCCGCGAATTTGCCAGAGCATGGGCCGCTCGCTAGGCTTAAGCTGCCTGCGCAGGGACAAGCCCACGCGCGCCCGGAACTTGATTTTGGACTGACATGACAGCAACACCTGTTCAGCGAGTATTGGTTTTGGTCAGCAGCGGCCCGAGTACCCCGGCCCGCTGCGCTGCGCCGTTTTACACCGCCACATTGCTGGCCTGCATGGAGGCCGAAGTCACCCTGTTTCTCAGTGGCGAAGCCGGGCAACTGGCGATCACCGAGGTGGCCGACAACTTGTGTGCAGTGGCCGGCGGCGAGCCCGTTCGCCACTTCATTCAACAAGCCAAGCAGGCTGGCGTGCGCATTCTGTTATGCCGGGCGCCTGGCGTTACGCTTGAACCCGAACGCCTGATTCCTGAACTCGACGAGATTGCCAGCGGCGGCGAACTGGCGCAGATGATTCTCGAATACGACCGGGTCGTGAGCCTATGAACGTCAACGGGCTGGAGTTCCCGGACGACTTGCTCTACGCCGCCGAGCACAACCTGTGGTTACGCGAAGAACCCGATGGCAGTGTCACCCTCGGCCTAACCGCCTATGGCTGTGCACTCTACGGGCAGATATTCGCCTTCACACCCAAGCGCGACAACGCACACATCGAGTGTGACCGCAGCTTTGGCGTGGTCGAGTTCGCCAAGGCAGCTTCATCGGCGCGCTCGCCGCTGGCAGGCATCATGCTGGCCAGCAATCACAACGTGGTGCGCAACCCCGCGCTGATCAACAAGGACTGCTACGCCAGCGGCTGGCTGATCCGCATCAAGCCAGATGACTGGCCTGCCACCCAAGCCCGCTTGCTCAGCGGTCAGGCAGCGGCTGAGGCGTTTACTGAGCGCATGCGTCTGGACGACTACAACCCGCACGACGATGGCGTACAGGCGCTGCGCGGCAATCCGCACTGAGCCCTGCAAACAACAGGCGAATGGCAAAATCGCCCAGCCTCGCCTAGTTTCAAATACACAGGGTTTATACAATCGCCGGCGAACCTTCAGCCACACGCGCTGACAAACACACCGCACGCCGATTCGTCTGAGCGAAAGCCTGCAGACCACCGTAACCCGACAGCCAAGAGCACGAGCGCATCATGAACAAAGAACTGATAGTTGAAGACATCGAGGTCGGCGACGGCAAAGCCGTGGTCAAAGGCGCGTTGATCACCACCCAATACAACGGCTATCTCGAAGACGGCCGCGTGTTTGACTCCTCCTATCAACGCGGCAAACCCTTCCAGTGCGTGATCGGCACCGGCCGCGTCATCAAGGGTTGGGATCAAGGTATGATGGGCATGAAGGTCGGCGGTAAACGCAAGCTCTTCGTACCGGCGCATCTGGCTTACGGCGAGAGTGAGTTCGGCCCGTTTATCAAGCCGAACTCCAATCTGATTTTTGAAATCGAGTTGCTCGAAGTCCTCACGCGCGACGAGTAATCACGCTGCAATCAGGTACATCGCACGACTGATGTACCTGACCTTCCTTAGCGCGTATCAGTAACGCGCATCGACCGGTTTTTTATCCTTTGGCCAGTCCTTGTCTTTGCCCGGGAAATCCGGCCGTGGCTGATGAGAAAAGTACGCGGCGACATCAACCGAATCCTGCACCGACAATCCGCCTTGCCCCAACGGAAACTTGTCGCGGAAACCCACCGGCATATTGCGATTCACAAACGCCGCAGCCGTGTAGGTACGCGCCATACCGGCCCCCACGTTGAACGAGTGCTCGCCCCAAAGCGGTGGATAAATCGGCGTACCGTCAGCGCGGGCCAAGCCTTCGCCGTCCTTGCCGTGACAGACCGAGCACTGCTGGTCGTAGACCTTTTTGCCGTTGGCCATGTCCGGCTGGATCGAGGTATCAATTTTGCCGACCCCGCGCCCTTCAATATTGTCATCCGATTTAATGTTCATGCGCATCCAGTCGAAGTACGCGACCATCGCCTGCATATCAGCTGAATCGACTGGCAACGCCTTGCCATTCATCGAGCGCATGAAGCAGCCGTTAATCCGTTCCTCAAGCGTGATCACCTTGCCGGAGCGCGCCTGATACGCCGGGAATTTGGAGCTCAGCCCTACAAACGGCGAGCCCTCGGCCACAGTGCCGGCATTCAGGTGACAACTGGTGCAGTTGAGCACATCACCGACGTTATCCGGCAACAGCGCCCGCGTATCCAGATGCAGACGCATGCCGCGCACAACTTGCTCGGCATTCGGCTCATCAAGCATTTTCGCCAGACGCGGTGTTTCAAAGGTCGAGTTATCGGTGGTCTGCGGGTCGAGTTGATCGCGCATTTCCTTGACCTGATCCGCCGATATCGCGGAACTGTTATTGCCCCAATTGCTGCGAATAAACGTGAGAATTTCAGCGACTTCCTGATCATCCAGCCGCGAGAATCCAGGCATGGTGTAGACCCGCGAATGCTCAGCAGTCTTTGCCGTTTGCCAGCCGGTGAGGGTGATATGCAACAGAGTAGTCGGCACCTCAGAGGCGGTGGTCGGGTTACCTGCCAGCGCCGGGAAGATACCCGGCACGCCGCCGCCATCAGGGCGGTGACAATCGGCGCAGAATTGCGTGTACGCCAACCCGCCACGACTGCTGAACAATGTATCCGGCAATGCTGCCGGCCCCTTGGCAACTGACGGCATCGGCAGATCGTTTTCACCCGCCGGCAGCGACTTCAAATAGGTCGCAATCGCCACCAAATCATCATCAGTGAAGTGCTGAGTGCTGTGGTGAATCACATCAACCATGTTGCCAGACACTGTGGCGAAACGATTCTGCCCGGTTTTCAGCAACTGCACGGTATCTTTGACCGTCCACAAATTGCGCAGGCTCAACGCACGCCATTCTTCGACATTCTCACCGGCCAGATAGTATTCGCCGCGGCTGTCGGTATCACTCAGCGCCTTCTCCTGAAACGCTAACCCGCGCGGTGTATGGCAAGAGCCGCAATGCCCCAGCCCCTGCACCAGATACGCCCCGCGATTGGCCACCGCATCCTTGTTCGGGTCCGGGGTGAATGGCTCGCTGTCGACAAACACCATGTTCCAGAACATCAAGCCCCAGCGCAGGTTGAATGGGAAACTCATGTCTGCGTCGATATTCGGCTCGTTTACTGCTGGCACACCCCCCAACAGATAAGCGAACAAATCCTTGAGGTCATCGTCCGTCATCTTCGCGTAAGACGGATATGGCATCGCCGGGTACAAATTCTGCCCTTGAGCATTCACACCTTCACGCATCGCGCGAGCAAACTCTTCAAAGGTGTACTTGCCGATGCCGGTTTCAGGGTCCGGGGTAATGTTGCTCGAATAGATAGTGCCCATCGGCGTTTTCAGCTCCAGACCACCAGCCATAAGCTTGCCGCCGGGCGCGGTGTGGCACGCCACGCAATCACCCAGATGGGCAATGTATTCCCCGCGCTTGATCTGCGCAGAGTCTGTGCCTGCTGCGGTTTCACTGCCTTGCGCATGAGCCGCAAGCATCATCAGTGCACCCAGCGTTGCCTGAAAAGTCCGTATGAAAGTCATGGCGCATTCCATTAATAAGTCCCTGCACAGGCGCCCTAATGGCCCCATAACCTGTAATGACAAAAGACTACAGAGCGCCACCCTGTCAAGGGCTGACCTCAGTCACGATGAAACGAGCTGATTAAAACCGACGAACAACCTCTGCACGATTGATTAGCGCGCTAAAACAACCATTCCAGAGCATCCAGCGCCTCGCTGGCTGGCTCTATTCGCCTGATGAATGCTGCTTAGCGTGAGTGGCCCGCTCTGCTAAGTTCGGGTTATCCACAGCTAAGGGCGAAACCATGCAATCACTTCACACGCAGTTCCTGTCGGTAAATGGCATCCGCCTTTGCGTGCACGTCGCAGGCCCTGAAACAGGTCGGCCTGTTTGGCTGCTGCACGGTTTCCCCGAATGCTGGCATTCATGGCGTGAGCAGATCCCTGCGCTTACAGCCGCTGGCTACCGGGTGTTCGTCCCCGAGATGCGAGGCTATGGCGCCAGCGACGCACCGGCAGACATCGAAGCCTATGACGTACTGACCATTTGCGCAGACATTCAGGCCAGCATGACCGCACTCGACCAGCACGACGTGTGCATGATCGGCCACGACTGGGGCGCCATGATTGCCTGGCACCTGGCGCAACTTGAACCGGAACGCATCAGCGCCGTGGTTACCCTGTCGGTACCCTTTGCCGGTCGCGGCAAACGCCCGGCCATTGAAATCATGCGCGAAGTCTTCAGCGACCGCTTCAACTACATCGTCTACTTCCAGCAACCGGGCGTTGCCGAGCAGGAACTGGATGCCGACATTGCCCGCAGTCTGCGCATATTCATGCAAGGCGCCAGTTCAAGCGACTTACTGCTGCAACCGCGCAGCAAGGACTCAACACTGTTTGCCGGTATCGAGACGCCCGCAGAGCTACCCGAATGGTGCGCCCCGGAAGACTTCGCCGTGTACGTCGAAACCTTTGCCGACAAAGGCTTCAGAGGCGCGATCAACTGGTATCGCAACTTCGAGCGTAACTGGCAGCGCACCGATTTCCTGCAGGATGTTGTCATCCACCAACCGACACTGTTCATGGTCGGCGAGCAAGACCCGGTGGCCACACTGGAGGCTTACACCATCAGCAAGATGCCAACCCGGGTGAGCAACCTTGAACAGCATCAACTGGCCGACTGCGGTCACTGGATACAGAGCGAGAAAGCCGCCGAGGTCAACGCCCGGTTGCTGGCGTTTTTAGGGCAACACTACCCGGCAGACAAAGCATCCGAGGCGCCAGCACAACCCCCGAAATGATGGTTTCGGAGTGAGTGATGGCAAATTAATGCTAGAAAGTCTCAAGTATCGGAGTTAATGGTCGACAAATTGGCGTCAGATATTTCTCGCTTCTTGGTTTTTTAGGAGATTTACCGCCGTGCTATCGTCCCTCCGGCTTCGGACCAAACTGCTGTTACTCACTTTAGTGCCCATTTTATTGCTGTGCCTGATGATCAGTGCGATCTCGGTAGTCCTCCTGCAAAACCTCGCCAATGATCAAGAACAACACACGCGCAGCAAACTGATCAGCGAACATCGCAACAATATTCAAAACTACGTAACCCTGGCCAAGCGCGCCATCACCCCGCTCTACGAGCAATCTGCCCAAGGCGATACCGCTGCACGTGCTCAGGCGGTCGAAATACTCAAGCACCTCAATTACGGCAAGGATGGGTATTTCTGGGGTTACGACGGTGCCAGCATTCGCCTGTTCCAGGGCGACACCGAAGACAAGATTGGCCAGGACTTCTCAACCTACAAAGATTCCAGCGGCGACTTCGCCATCCGCAACCTGGTTGCCGCCGGTAAAGACGGCAGCCACTTTGTTGATTACAGCTTCGTGCTCGGCGCAGACAGCAAGGTCGTGCCCAAAGTCGGTTACGCCGAATACCTGCCGAAGTGGGACATGGCCTTCGGCACCTCAATCAACCTCGACGGCGTAGAGAGCGACGTACAAGCGGCGCGTGCCGAATTCGAAGAACAAATCGACCGCCTGCTGTGGATCATGATCGGCTCAGCCGTTGGCCTGTTCGTGGTCATGGGCCTGCTCGCCAGCGTCGTCAGCGGCTCGATTCTACGCCCGCTGATGCACATCAAAAGCAACCTCGACGACATGGCCGCCGGTGATGGCAACCTCAATCATCGTCTGCCCGTTGACAGCCACGACGAACTCGGCGAACTGGCGTCATCGTTCAACCGCTTCATTGAGAAAATTCACGGGCTTGTGCAACAAGTCGCGACAACCTCCTCGCAATTGCACGGTCTGGTCGGCGAAGTATCCAGCCAGGCGCAGCGCTCCGAGCAGGCAATGGAAGGCCAACGCCACGAGACCGATCAGGTCGCGACCGCGATCAACGAAATGTCGGCCGCCGCCCAGGAAGTTGCCGCCAGCGCCCAGCGCGCTGCAGACGCCGCCCGCGAAACCGATCAGGAAGGCGCATCGGCCAAGCAAGTGGTCGAGCGCAGCGTAGAAAGCACACACAAACTGGTCGGCGAAATCCGCACCAGCAGCGCCTCGATTGATGGCCTGCGCCAAGACGTGCAAGGCATTGTCGGCGTACTCGAAGTTATCCGCGCCATCGCCGACCAAACCAACCTGCTGGCACTCAACGCCGCCATCGAAGCCGCCCGCGCCGGTGAAGCAGGCCGTGGCTTTGCCGTGGTCGCCGACGAGGTTCGCGCACTCGCAAGCCGCACCCAACAAAGCACCGGCGAAATCCAGGGCATGATCGACCGCCTGCAAACCACCACAGAAGACGCAGTAGAGGCCATGCAGCGCGCCAGCGCCATGGGCGAAGACACCACCGAGCAAGCCAATCAGGCCGGCAAATCGCTGGATGTCATCGCCGAACTCATCGGCACCATCAGCTCAATGAACGCGCAAATCGCCAGCGCCGCCGAAGAGCAAACCGCCGTGGCCGAAGAGATCAACCGCAGCGTCCACCAAATCGCCCAAGGCGTCGAAGTCGTCTCCAACGACGCCACCCAAGGCGCCAACACCGCCCGCGAACTCGGCGGCCTCGGCGGGCGCCTGCAAAAACTGGTTGGCCAGTTCCAGATATAACGCAGCGGTAAACAGCGAAACAAAAAGACCCGGCCTAGTGCCGGGTCTTTTGTTATTGGGGGAGGAAAATTCTCGTTCTGTGCATGCATGCCCGATTGGTAACTGGGCAGCAGGAGCCAACTGAGTAATGCTAAAGCGAGCAAAGATGAGGGATGGGAGTGGCGCAGATCGCTGGGTAAATGGCGGAAGGAAGTAAGAGTTAAACTCAACAACTTACAATTTCATTACTGAACTGAGCCACTCAATGCAAGGATTTAAACTTTTTGCACTGCTCGAATTTACACATGAAAGCCCCTCGTTTTCAACTGCTATCGTAGCGAATATATATTCACGCATGACTGTGCATTTATTCAGTGGTAATGGAGGGGTATTATAGAGAATCTTGGAAATACTCTGGGTGTACAAAGGCTTTAGGCAATGCATGAATTTTTAACTACTTAGCTATCTATGAGAATACATCTCGGGCGAGGAGGGGGGATTATACAAGACTCTCTACTATTCGACTTGCGAAAAAATTTATCTAATCACTCTTAGGTTCCAGGAGAAACAATGGAATATCTACTCAGTATGTTGTCTGGTGGAATCAGTGGCGCATTATTAGTTTGGATTGCAAAACGATGGATTTCAGAGAGGTTGAAACAATCGATTCAGCATGAATATGCTGAAAAGCTAGAAAGCTACAAGACTGAATTGAATTCTAAGATCGAAGGAATTAAGCATGAAAATCAAGTTTCGCAACTGCGAACCTCACTATTTTTTGATCATCAACGAGATGCTTTCGCAGCGCTAATTACTAAAATCGCTCAAATTAATACTGAATGGATGGTTAACTATAATCCTGATGAAGGTTTATGTGAACCTGTTCCATCGAACGGCCGTCGAGAATTTGAAAGCTTGCTTTATCGGCACCAGTTATTTTTAGATGAGGAGTGCTTGATGGCACTCTCGTTAGTGACTAGTACTTACCTCCGCTCTCTTCCATATGATGATGGAAGCGGAGCACCACCAAACCAAAATGATTCTATCCAGCATGTTTCTTATATCGAATATCTACAACCACGTATAGCTTCGATATTTCGTGGAAAAATCGGTGTATCTTCTGACCCACAACATCTTATAGATGTCGCAGTTTTGTCTGCGATTGAGCTTGTGAATGGGTACCATTTTATAGGAATAGAGATTCCTCCAAAAGGGGCCCTATCGACCACAAAGATTAAGAATGCTTCTGATAAAGTAGCGGTTGGATTAGATAACATTCATGAGCTAATTGTGTTGCTCAAAATTTTTGATGAATATTTGAGTCGTGATGGTGGATGGATTCACGAGGCCCAGCTAAAAGTAAAGCAGACTTTGAATATCTTAGAAAAATGCCTATAAAACATAGCTGCGCCGGTATTGGAGGAGTTTGCCATACTCATTAAAGTCAGATTAACTAGAAAAAGAAAGAATGCTCCATACTACTTTGAGAGTTCATTTGCTTTGCCTAATGTATTTTCTTGCTGGGCGTTGCATTTGGCAAATCCACAAGCAACGTAAAGTTTTACGATTCAATTCTACTCGTTCTTTCTGTAGTCGGTTCTTAGGTAGCTGATATTGGGTTATTAGGTGGTCCAGTACTTACTTTAACTGAGCAAAGATTATTCAACAGCAAAATGAATGCAATGATTTTCAAGATTTTTGCATCACGCTCGAATGCAGCTGCATTGATAGGTTATGCTCGGTTTGATGCTTTTCGGCACCTGGGCGAATTCCGAGCAGCACAGATAAGTCAACATGAAAGACAATCACGCCCGGTGGCGTGGCTTCAAACCCTTAGCATGGGTATGTCACTGCTGCACTGACCCACTCAATGCGAGGAATTGAGTTTTCTACATCGCTCGAATTTGCACATACCCCCCATGTTTTCGACTGCAATTTCCATAAGATAGCGCCTGATTTCATTCTATATCTATACATTAGCAACGCTGGCATGCTAAAGAGACGTTAAACAGATAGGCGCTTTATGGCTTCGGGCATGACCATATTTTTAGAACCGAGAAGCAAAGTGGTGCAGATAACTCTACTACCGAGTTTATAAAGAAGCCTTTTTAACTATTGCACTGCGCAGCGAAAACTGGAAAAGGAGTCAATGAATGGTAAAAAGACATCGCAAAGTTGGATCAATCAAAACGGAGCTTTTAACAAAATCTAGGGAATCCATGCTTGCTGCCGTTCAGATATTCAACAATCCTAATATTCAATTCAAGTCAGAAAGCTTCATAGTTTTATCTAACATAGCTTGGACATACTTGTTACACGCGCACTATCGATCCAGACGCGTGGAATATCGTTATTTTGATATGCAAGGTAATAGAAAAAAATATCATAAGACCAAGAAAGGAGCACATAAGCACTGGGAACTAGAACGTTGCCTAGATGATGACGAGTGTCCAATAGATAGCGTAGCAAAATCGAACCTTAAATTCCTAATAGGGTTACGGCATGAGGTTGAGCATCAAATGACAACTCGCATTGATGACTATCTTAGCGCAAGATTTCAAGCTTGCTGCCTCAACTACAATGAGTATATAAAATCCCTTTTTGACAGCAGCTTAGGCATTGATAGGCATCTATCATTTTCTCTTCAATTCTCCTCAATTAAAGAGGAACATGCAAACCAGCTTAAAAAATTTACCGACCTACCTGAGCACATCTCGGCATATATAAATGGGTTTGACTCGGAACTTCCTCAAGATGAATACAACGACCTCAGATATTCATACAGAGTCTTGTATGTTCCAAAGACAGTCAATCACAAAGGTCAGGCCGACAAAGTAATTGAATTTATTCCAGCTAACTCGCCAGAAGCAGACAAACTGAACAAAGAATATATACTTATTAAAGAAAGAGAAAAACCTAAGTATCTTCCCAGTAAGATTGTTGAAATAATCACAAACTTGGGATTTGAAAAATTCAATCAACATCAACATACACATTTATGGAAGTCGATGGACGCAAAAAGAAAAGACAAAAATTTCGGAGTTCAAGTTGCAACCACTTGGTATTGGTATGACACTTGGCTTAATGAAGTTAAAAGACACTGCAATGATAACGCAAAAAAAAATGGAAAAAACATACAGCCTCCTGTACTGGCCCAACCGAGAACATAACATGGAATCCGAGAGTTATAACAGAAGCATAAATTAATATTCCCCATATGTGGCTAATTAGGCTTTTCATATGACTAAGGTCACGATGAACCATTAAAGAAATGACTTCTGCATCTTGTGATGCGGAAGCTAAGCAAGGACGAGCTGATTAGAGAAATTAGCGAGAGTACAGATGAGTAACTTTCATAGATTGATAGTCAAATAAAAAATGTAGAGCAGGAGTTACGCAATGCACTTAGAATGGTTTTTCTAGAAGCAAAAATATTAGGTTAAAATAATGCCATTTATTAGCGATGCAGGCGACCTCATCGCAGGCTTAGCTTTTCTTTTGTGTAGCTAAGCACCATGGCAAACAGTTAGTTTTAATAGAAAGCAAAAATCTCTAGTCGAAAGCTAGGAAAGGCTTAACGTACGATTGTTAGAAAAAGAGAATGAAGACATGCTCAAAGACAAAAGAGCAGACTCGGGAGCATCATTCATTAAGATCGACTGCAATAAACTCCGCTGAATATCTGGAATAAGGGAGCGGCGACGGCAAGAAATGTAAGAATTGAACTTCCTAGCGGAGACCATATAGTCGCAGAATCCGAATTAGAAGCTAAGTTTCCTTTGGAAAGCATTGAGCGATATGTAGCGGTTGAACTTATAGCAGTGGTACGCTAAGACATTATGTGTAAACATGAAGTCAAGCTTATCTGGAAAGATGATACGCTGCTCCACAATGAGAAACTCTCATACTTAACGTTATAGAAAAGAATAATTAACTTTGCAAAAGCGTACCACAAATTACAATTATTAAATAAGCTCTACGCTTTTATGATTTGACTAACTTCTAATTTCACCACAATATTCTTTCTTCTTTTGCACCGCTCGCTTTGTTGATTTTGTATTTTCCTGGTCCCATCAGTAGCGGCATTCATCGCTGCACGTGCGTTTTTCTTGTTCTGCATGCGCCATCTGTATTTCTTTAAATTTAGCCGTTTTTTCCTTTTTTTCTGTAATTTTCTAACCTGAGCGAGTTTGTAATTATTGGGCGCGGGCTAATTTTTTCGCTCATCTTATATACTACGTTTAAAACTCAACTTACTTGACGATCTACGACTGTTACTGCTGTACCGATTAGTATTGCTCTTCCAATTAGCATCACAGCAGCAATTGCAAACAACCGCCTACAATCTGATAGTTTTTTTCACGAGTTACTATCCCCTTGGCTACTTCCTCTATTATTGCTATCCGCGCTTTGACTGCTCAAGTTTGAATTGGCCGTGCCGTAGTCTGGGCTTGTTAGTCCTATTTCTGGCATAACATCGGTAGCCATCAGCCACCACCGATACTGAGGGTACTTTTCGCTGATCTGCTCAATTTCCCTTATGCTTTTTCTAGACTTTCTTCTCTTGATAGCCTGCCATCGAATGTATTCTTTGCTATTCACTTCAAGCAACTGGACTCTTCACAAATAGTCGCGATAGCTTCGAGTTTGCGGGGGAGGTATTCAGGGTTATATTTACCCGCAGCTCACAAAACGCATGTCCTGCGACACACGTTCGCTTCGCATTTCATTATGAATGGCGGGAATGTTTTGACCCTGCAAAAGGTTTTGGGCCACGCCTCTCTCAACATGACCATGCGCTATATGCACCTTGCACCGGACTTCTTGAAGGATGTGATTTCACTCGGGCCGATCAAGGATTTTCGACACTTCTTCGACACCGAAGGCTAAACGCCAAAAGACATCAAAAAATCTTCAATGTTTACATGGGCTTAGAAGGGGTAAATGGCGGAAGGCAGTAAGAGTCGAACTTACCTAGGAACGGCTGCCGTCCCCTACCGGGTTTGAAGCCCGGCCACGCCACCGGGCGTGATTGCCTTCCATATTGAGGGTTAAACCTGTGAATCCTTCCTTAGCAGCAATGGCATTGGTGAGGCTCGACGCCCGATCAGCATAGCCCATGATCATATGCTTGTGGGTAACAGGTTTAGCCGATTTGTCCCTTGGTTTGGTGATGCAGTCGCCGCTCTACGCCTTGGCGTTTTCGTTGAACAGAGGGCGGAAGAAGGTGCGTTCGTAGCTGATGATGCAGCGGGTTTCTTCGGCGTATTTGAAGGCGGCGATGCATTCTGGGTCTTGCATTGATGCAGTTCGATATTGCTCGTAAGCGGAAAGGCTTGGGAATGTGAACATGGCCAGCGCTACATTGTTGGCGCCTTCGGAGGGAAGAAAGTAGCCGTGGTGTTGGCCGCCAAATTTTTCTACCAATGGAATCCAGAGCTTTGCGTAATGTTCAAACTCTTTGAGTTTGTATGCATCGATGATGTAGCGCAGATGGCAAGTGACCATGAAATTCCCTTAATGAATGGCGCCTAATCCAGAGTTCAAGATTGACCGTTGTTTGGGTGAAGGTGCGAGCCGTTACGCAGGGCAATCTTGGGGCAAGTTTAATATAGCTGGGATGGTTCAATGACGGAAACCCTGCGGGGTTCCATCCTCCGGGTTGGGCTTGGTGGTTGGGGTGGAGGATGGAATCTGCTTAGCAGCTTCCGTCATGGGGATTTGGGGCGGGGCTGGTTATTGCTTTGCGGGTTTGGCCTTGTGACGGAAACCCTTCGGGGTTCCATCCTCCGGTTGGGCTTGGAGGTTTGAGTGGAGGATGGAATCTGCGCAGCAGCTTCCGTCATGGCGATTTGGGGCGGGGCTTGGTTATTGTTTTGCGGGTTTGGCCTTGTGACGGAAACCCCTCGGGGTTCCATCCTCCGGTTGGGCTTGGTGGTTTGAGGTGGAGGATGGAATCTGCGCAGCAGCTTCCGTCATGGCGATTTGGGCTGGGGCTTGATTATTGTTTTGCGGGTTTGGCCTTGTGACGGAAACCCTTCGGGGTTCCATCCTCCGGTTGGGTGGTTGGTTCGGATGGTTTTGAATTGGCCAGGGCTGACTCCTCGCGGACTTTGCGTTCGCCGACCAGGCGGCGGGTGAAGCCGATGCGGTCGAAATATTCGAGAATCTGGATGCTGCGTTTGCGGCCAATGCCCAGACTGTCGCGCCAGGCGGCGGGCTTTATCGAGCCGTGTTGTTGTTGCAAGCCAATACCGATTGCTGCCAGTTGGCGGATGGTTTGTTCGGGGTAGAAGAGATCCTTGACCACCTGATGCAGTGCGCCAAGGCGCGCCAGTTTGCGCAGCAATAAGCGCGTGGCGGCCTCATCGGTTTGTAAGTTGCCGGCGATGTCGCGTACCCACGGCGGATCGAAATTTCCGCTCAGCAGCAATGGCCATATCCGGTCGCGCAGGGCTTCATCCTCGGCGCCAAGCTGCACGCTGTGATCAGGCAAATGCAACCACGGCCCACTGCTGCCGACATTTCCGCTGGCCAGCGCCTGCTCAAGCAGGGTGATAAATATCGGTCGCTCCAGATCGGCCAGTGCGAAGCGGCGCAGTCGGTCACGGTCTGGCCCGAGTTCGTCGGGGGATTGCTGATGAAATCGCTCAAGACCCGCCAGCAGGCGCGCCGCCAATGCTTGCCAGTGGCTTTGGGTGAATAGCCGCGGGCCAAGCCGTGTGCTGACTTCCACGGTGTCTGCCGGCAATTGCCAACTCGCACGCGGGCGATTGAATTGGCGTTCGAGCAGGGCCGGATCGAGGCCGTTTTGCGCATTCTCCAGCAGGTTTTGCAGCGCTTGTTCGAACACATCGGTTTGCAGGCCTTGCAGCTGCGCCAAGCGTGCAGGCAAACGCCGATTACGCGCTGGGGCAAAAGGGTCAAGTACGCGCCCGCCGCCAAGGGTTCGCTGCGCCGTTTGGTCACGCAAAACCAGACGATCGCCGTGCACGGCATGCACCGGCGCATTCAGCAGCAGTTGCGCAAAACCCTGCTGGCCCGGTTGCAGGCTGCTGCCTTCAAGCAGCGCCACCCGCCCGGTAACATCCTGTGCGCCGAGGTGCACATGCACTGGCGTCCAGTGGCTGAATTCGCGCGTCTCGCTGGGCAGCAATTGCAGTTGGAAATCGAGCCGCGTGGTGGGTGCATGCAGCTCCGGAGTCAGCAGCCAGTCACCACGGCGCACATGCTCCAACGCCAGCCGCTCGCCGGTAATGTTGAGGGCTACGCGCTGCCCTGCCCTTGCCTGCTCGGCAGGCTGATTCTGCGCATGCAGGCCACGCACTCGCACGCGGCGGCCGCTGGGACTGAGCAGCAATTCATCGCCTACTTGCACCCGCCCGGCAAAGGCGGTTCCGGTGACGACCACGCCCGCGCCGGCCACTGAGAACGCCCGGTCTATTGGCAAGCGGAAGTAGCCGCTATTGCTGCGCGATTGCACCTCGTTTGTGGCGTTGAGTAATGCGCTGCGCAGCTCTTCTATGCCACTGGCGGTGATGCTTGAAACCGGCAAGATTGGCGCCGCGCTGAACGGCCCGTCTTCCAGCAGTTCGCGTATCTGCCGCTGCACATTTGCGACGCGCTCGGGCTCGACGCGATCAATCTTGTTCAACGCCACCAATGCCCGGCGAATACCCAGTTGCCCGGCGATGGCCAGATGCTCGCGGGTTTGCGGCATGACACCGTCATCAGCGGCCACCACCAGCAACAGCAAGTCGATGCCGCTGGAGCCGGCGAGCATGTTGTGTACGAAACGCTCATGGCCGGGCACGTCGATAAAACCGCAGAACTGGCCGTCACCCAAATCGGCGTACAAGTAACCCAGATCGATGGTGATGCCGCGCTCACGCTCTGCCGGGCGCTTGTCTCCGGCAATACCGGTGAGCGCTTGCAGCAAGGCGGTTTTGCCATGGTCGATATGCCCGCCCGTGCCGATGATCATGGGCGCGTTCCAACACCGGCAGGGATTGCGGCGAGCTGCGTAGTCATAGACTTTGCGTCAGGTAATCGCCCAGCACCGGCAGTTGCGCGATGAATGCGGGCTCGTCATCGAGTTGGCGCAAGTCGAGCCACAGGGCGTCATCATCAATGCGCCCAAGCACCGGAATCGGCAGCGTTCGCAGGCATTCCTCAAGCCCACGCAACGCGCGCCCGCGCAGGCGTTTGGATTGCAGCGGGCGCACGCATAGCCCCGCGCTGGCCAGCCGCGCCACGGGCTGCGCGCCACTGCCGATCATGCCCAGAAGCGGCTCCACGCTGAGCTGCCAATGCTCATTGAGTTGCGCTCGCAGCAGCGGCGCAATGCGCTCGGCCTGCTGGTGGATATCTGCCTGCGCACGGCTGAGCAGGCGCAAGCTGGTGAGTCGCTCGGCGAGCCGGTCCGGATCTCGGTATAAACCGAGCACTGCTTCCAGCGCGGCCAAGGTTAACTTATCCACACGCAGCGCACGTTTCAGAGGGTTCTTTTTGATCTTGCCGATCAACTCGCGGCTGCCAAGAATGATCCCGGCTTGCGGGCCGCCCAATAGTTTGTCGCCGCTGAAGGTGACGATATCCGCGCCATCCGCCAGCGCTTCCTGCACGGTTGGCTCTTTGGGTAATCCCCAGCGCGTGAGATCAACCAGCGTGCCGCTGCCGAGGTCTTCAAGCAACGGCACGTTGTTGGCGTGGGCAATCTTTGCCAGCTCGGCAGTCGGCACGCTGGCGGTGAAGCCCTGCACACTGTAGTTGCTGGTGTGCACGCGCATGAGCAAGCCGGTGCGAGGGTTGATCACCGCCTCATAATCACGGGCGTGGGTGCGATTGGTGGTGCCGACCTCGACCAGTTTTACCCCGGCGCGGGCCATGATGTCGGGAATTCGAAATGCTCCGCCAATCTCTATCAGTTCGCCACGCGAGATCACGCCTTCCTTGCGCGCGCCCAAGCTGTTGAGTGCGAGCAACACCGCAGCGGCATTGTTGTTGACCACGGTAACCGCCTCGGCGCCAGTCAGCTCTCGGATCAATCCGGCGATAAGGTCATCGCGGTCGCCGCGTTTGCCGGTGGCCAGATCGAACTCCAGGTTAAGCGGATAACGTGCCGCCTGAGTGATCGCCTCGATGGCTTCTTCGGGCAGCAAGGCGCGGCCCAGATTGGTGTGCAACACGGTGCCGGTGAGGTTGAACACGCGGCGCACCTTGCTCGAATGCGCCTGAGCCAGCCGCTCGCCGGCTCGCCCGGCGATAACCGCCTCGCTCAATTCAATGGCAGTCAGGCTGCCGAGTTGCGCGGGGCCGCGTAATTCATCAAGCAGGTCGCGCAGGGTTTTAACAATGGCCTCACGGCCATAGCGTTGTTGCAACGGCTCAATCGCCGCGCTGCGCAGCAGGCGATCGACCGAAGGAAGTCGGATGGCGTTCATGGCATGTCCTTGAGCACATGGAGTGGCGGCAGTTATTCGCTGCCTGGCGCTAACAGCAAATTGGGTGCGCGGCGCTGATAACCTTCCTCAGCCAGGCGCATGTCCAGATCCAGGCTGGCCAGATCATCCGCCATCGCCTCGGCTTCGCTGTCGTACTCCAGATAGAACTGCTTGAGGTAACCCTGACAATTAGGGCATGCCTCGGCGCGCAAGGCGGCCTTCTCCGGTTTATCTGCGGCCTGTTCCAGTGACAGATAGCCGAGCTGCTTGCTCTCTTCACAATGGCTGCACTTGACCCGCACGTAATGCCACTCGCACGAGCACAGCGAGCAGGTCAGGTATCGCAGGCCAATCTGTTTACCGCGATGGCGCACCATGCCCGCAACAGGCGGCGAGCCGCACGCCGGACACAAGGTTCGGCTTTCGCTCTCGGTTAACAGCCCCTCTGGCAAACCCAGCAGCCACTGGCTGAACGCCACTTGCAAGGCAGCGCCCAGATAAGGCACTAGAGCGGGCGGCAGCAGATCGAACTGGCCGCTGAGCAGTGCAATTGCCCAGGCTTTGCGCTGACCGCTATCGGCCTCACGCAATTGTGCAAGGGCGGCGTCAACGGCTGGATTTTGCGGCGCTGGCAGTTGTTCAAGCAGCTCATCCACCGCTGGCAGCCAGTTACCGCCACGCACCAGCGTGTCATAGGCCAGTGGCGGCATGTGGTGCTCAATGCTGAGCCGGGCGGCGGCTTCATCCGGACCGGGCAATGGCGCTAATCCATCCAGCGCGCGTTGCTGGGCGCTGCATAAGTCGGCCATCAGCATTAAGTAAGCGGCCACCGGATGGCCTTCAGCCAATCGGTTGAAACGCTCGGCTCGACGCTTGAATAACTGCTCGGTGGGGGGATTCAGGAACGGCGGAATATTCGCCGAAGATTCGATCTGACCGGGTTGTAATATCTGGCCTGGCACGCAGGACTCCTTGATCAGTTTAATGCAGGCAACTCGCCGTAACTGCAACCATAGGTATAGCTCAAAATTACGCCCGCGCAGGGACTTCACCCTGCGCGGGCGTCGGTGACTCAATGGCCGCCGTAGTACATAAAGCAGTGCCTGAGCCGCAGAAATTGCTTAGGGCTTTTGCTCCTGCTTGCTCACCTGCTCCTTGTACCATTGGGCATGGTGCTTGCGCGCCCATCCCCGGCTGACCCAACCGGTGAGCATCGCGCCCATTGAACCCTTGACCCAGATACCGGCGTACACGTGAATGATGATGCTGGCGATAAGCACAAACGCCGCCAGGGCATGCAGCAGCACCGACAGGCGAATCAGCTCAATGCCAAACAAGTGACTGAAGTACTCGCGCCAGATCACCACGCCGGTGACCAGCAGCACCAGCATGCACAGCAACAGCACCCAGAACAGCAGCTTCTGCCCGCCGTTGTAACGCCCGACTGGCGGCAGCTTTTCTTCGTGATTGTTTACCACGTCGCCAATCTGGCTGAGCCATTTGCGATCATTAGCGTCGATCATGTTGTGGCCGATAAAACGCAGCACCAGCCAGGCGAATAGCACGAACATCGCCACACCCATAATCGGATGCAGAATGCGCGTCCACGGCCCGCCGCCAAACAGATGGGTCAGCCAGAACAGCGCCGGATGAAACAGCGCCAGCCCGGAAAGCCCGGCCAATATGAACAGCAGCGCTACCAGCCAGTGGTTAGTCCGGTCGCCTGCGCCGTAACGTTGAATGTCATGTTTCATCTTGAACTCCTGCGCGCCGTTTCAACGCGGCGCTTTGGGGTCAAATTCATGCACAGACGGATCAACCTTGTGCACCACGGTTTCCGCTTCGCCAACCGTTACCGGCTCGTCTTCCTCGACCACGTTGCGACCTACGCGCAGGTAATGCAGGAAGCCGACCAGTGCAGTTGCGCCGAGCGCCAGCAAACCGAGCGGTTTGGCGACGCCCTTCCACACTTGCACCATTGGGCTGATCGATGGATTAGCCGGCAAACCCGAGTACAGCGTGGGTGAGTCGGCGTGGTGCAGCACATACATCACGTGCGTGCCGCCAACCCCGGCGGGGTCGTACAGGCCGGCATTTTCATAGCCACGTGATTTGAGGTCGACGATACGCTCGGCGGCGTGCTCTTTCATGTCATCCTTGGTGCCGAACACGATGGCGCCGGTTGGGCAGGTTTTCACGCAGGCAGGCTCCTGCCCCACCCCGACGCGGTCTGAACACAGGGTGCACTTGTAGGCCTTGTTATCTTTTTGCGAGATACGCGGCACATCAAACGGGCAACCGGTGATGCAGTAGCCGCAACCGATGCAATGGTCCTGATTGAAGTCAACAATGCCGTTGGCGTACTGAACAATTGCGCCAGGGCTCGGACATGCCGCGAGGCAGCCCGGCTCGGCGCAATGCATGCAGCCATCCTTGCGGATCAACCATTCAAGCTTGCCGGCTTCATCCTCGTGTTCGGCAAAGCGCATCAGTGTCCATGACTCGGACGAGAGATCTGCCGGGCTTTCGTACGTGCCGTGGTTATGGCCGACTTCGTCACGCAGTTCGTTCCATTCCGAGCACGCCACCTGGCAGGCCTTGCAGCCGATGCACTTGGATACGTCGATGAGTTTTGCCACCTCGTCCACATGCCGGACAGACGATGAGGGCGTGGTCGTGGCGGAGCGGGCGATGATGTCTTGAGTAGCCATGCGTCAGCTCCTATGCCTTTTCCACGTTAACGAGGAAGGATTTGAATTCCGGCGTCTGGGTGTTAGCGTCGCCGACGAAAGGAGTCAGGGTGTTGGTCAGGTAACCGTTACGCGTTAAGCCGGAGAATCCCCAATGCAGCGGAATGCCGACCTGATGCACGGTCTTGCCATCCACCGTTAGCGGTTTCAGGCGCTTAGTGACCACCGCAACCGCCTTGATGTAGCCACGGTTGGACGACACCTTGACCCGATCACCAACGCCGATACCCAACTCCTTGGCTAACACTTCACTGATTTCGACAAACTGCTCGGGCTGCACAATTGCATTGAGCCGGCAGTGCTTGGTCCAGAAGTGGAAGTGTTCGGTAAGGCGATACGTCGTTGCCGCGTAAGGGAACTCCTCGGCAGTGCCAAACAACTCCATGTCGCCCTTGAACACCCGCGCCGCCGGATTGCTGGTGACGCGCGGATCATCCGGATGCAACGGATTGCGCCCGATTGGCGTCTCGAACGGCTCGTAATGTTCGGGGAATGGCCCCTCGGCCATTTTGTCGACGGCAAAGAAACGCGCGACGCCTTCCGGGTTCATGATGAACGGATTCATCCCCGCATCCGGTGGCGAGTCGGCCTTGAAGTCCGGCACATCCGCGCCCGTCCACGACTTGCCATTCCAGAACACCAATGGCTTTTTCAAGCCCTCCCACGGTTTGCCGGAAACATCTGCCGAGGCGCGGTTGTAGAGAATCCGCCGGTTAGCAGGCCAAGACCACGCCCAGCCGAGCGTCTGGCCGATGCCATACGGATCAGCGTTATCGCGCCGCGCCATCTGGTTGCCTTGCTGGGTCCATGAACCACAGAACAACCAGCAACCGCTGGCGGTGCTGCCGTCTGCACGCAACTGGGCAAAACCGGCCAATTGCTCGCCGCCCTTGACCAGCAATGCGCCGGTGGCTGGATCGTTGAGATCAGTCAGGGCCTTGCCTGAATACTCTTTCGCTACCTCCTCGGGTGAAGGCTCGTCGGGCTGCAAATACGGCCAGTCGAGATTAAGGATCGGGTCGGGGAATTTGCCGCCGTCCTGCGCGTACATGGTGCGCAAGCGGTGATACAAACCGGACATGATCGCGATGTCGGTACGCGCCTGGCCCGGTGGCTCGGCACCCTTCCAGTGCCACTGCAACCAGCGACCGCTGTTGACCAGCGAACCGTCTTCTTCGGCAAAGCACGACGTCGGCAGGCGGAACACTTCGGTCTGGATACTGGCAGTGTCGACCGCATTAAACTCATCGACATTGCGCCAGAACTCGGACGTTTCCGTCGCCAGCGGGTCCATGATTACCAGGTATTTGAGCTTGGCCAGTGCCGCGCCAACCTTGGCCTTGTTGGGGAACGAGGCAATCGGGTTGAAGCCCTGACAGAAGTAACCGTTCACCTGGCCCTGGTACATCATGTCGAAGACTTTCAACACGTCGTAACCGGGTGCTGGCGCATCGAGTTTCGGCAACCAGTCGTAGCCCCAGTTGTTCTCGGCGCTGACGTTTTTGCCGTACCAGGCCTTCATCAAACTGACGTGGAATTTCTCGTAGTTCTGCCAGTAAGACAACTGCCCCGGACGCAGCGGTTTGCTCGCCCGCTTGGCAATGTACGCGGCGTAATCCTGCTCAGCATCGCTGGGCAGCGTCAGGTAGCCAGGCAGCAAGTTGGAGAGCAAACCAAGGTCGGTGAGGCCCTGAATATTGGAGTGGCCGCGCAAGGCGTTCATGCCACCGCCGGGCATGCCCATATTGCCCAACAGCAACTGCAACATGGCGCCGGTGCGGATCATCTGCGAGCCGGTTGAGTGCTGCGTCCAGCCGAGCGCGTACATGATGGTCATGACTTTGCCCGGCGCAGAGGTTTCGGCAATGGTGTCCCACACCTGCAACATCTGCGCTTTCGGCGTGCCGCAAATACTGCTGACCATATCCGGCGTGTAGCGGCTGTAGTGTTTCTTCAGCAGGTTGAATACGCAGCGCGGGTGGCTCAGCGTTGGATCGACCACGGCATAGCCATCTTCGCCAATCTCGTAGCCCCAGCCAGATTTATCCGGATAGCCACGTTTGGCTTCGTCGTAACCACTGAAGAAGCCGGCCTCGAAGTCGTAACCTTCACGCACGATAAAGCTGACGTCGGTGTAGTTACGCACATACTCGTGCTGGTACTTGTCGTTCTCGATGAGGTAGTAGATCAACCCGCCGAGGAACGCGATGTCGGTGCCGGTGCGGATCGGCGCGTACAAGTCTGCCACCGAGGCAGAACGGGTGAAGCGCGGATCGACCACAATCAGCTTGGCGTTGTTGTGCGCCTTGGCTTCGGTCACCCATTTGAAGCCGCACGGATGCGCTTCAGCAGCATTGCCGCCCATAATCAAAACCAGATCGGCATTCTTGATGTCGGTCCAGTGATTGGTCATGGCGCCGCGGCCAAACGTCGGGGCAAGACTTGCCACCGTCGGGCCGTGTCAGACACGTGCTTGGTTATCGAATCCTAATATGCCGAGTGAACGCACCACTTTGTGAGTGATGTAGCCCGCTTCGTTGGACGAGGCCGACGCCGCGAGGAAACCGGTGCTCAACCAGCGATTGACCGTTTGGCCCTGCTCGTTGCGCTCGATAAAGTTGGCGTCGCGGTCGGTCTTCATGTGCTTGGCGATGCGGTCCAGCGCATCATCCCACTCGACCCGCTTCCACTCGGTGGAACCCGCTTCGCGCACCTGCGGATATTGCAGACGACTTGGACTGTGAACGAAATCGAGCAGGCCGGCACCTTTAGGGCACAGCGTGCCGCGGTTGACCGGGTGATCGGAGTCGCCCTCGATGTGAATAATGTTCTGCGCAACGTTCTTCGCGCCATCGCCCTGGCTATACATCAGCAGGCCACAGCCGACGGAGCAATACGGGCAGGTGTTGCGGGTTTCTATGGTACGGGTGAGCTTGTAGTGTCTGACCTGATCGGCGTAAGCAGCCGTTGGGGCGACTCCCAGCGCAACCAGGCTCGATGTTCCAAGGCCTACACCACAGACCTTGAAGAACTGTCGACGGTTCATATCCATCATGACTCTCCTGCATCAGGCAGTGATGTCCGGGACGTTGCCGAACATATCAGGAGAAAGATTAGCTGCACTACAAATTTACGCCACGTGATCTCGACTAAAGCAGCAGCTTTAGCGCGCCAGCCAGAGGCGTTTACGGGGCTTGAGCACCCGTCTCACACGAGGCTGAAGCGCGGCGCGAATTCAGTCTCCGGGCGGCACGGCGGCTGGCCAAGCAATTTCTTCAGGCGGTCGGCGACCTCGATATTGCGCGCAATGTTCGATTTGCACTCAATCGTGCGCGCCAGTGCGCCGGCAGAGCCGTAATCCAGGCCGAGTAAAGACAGACCATTGGTCATGATCGCCAGTGCGGCGATGACCAGCATGTTGCGATTTTTCAGTTTCATGATGCACGAGCCAGACGATGTTCAAAGGACCTTGGTCAGGGTTGGGTTGAGGTTGCTGAACCTGCGGTTACTGACATGTGCGCGGGCAAACCAATTGCTCGATCGCCAGTCGCTCGCTCAGTTGGGTGGGAATGCTCAGCGTGGTGAGTTGGCCGTCACTGAGTTGCACCGCCAGCTCGGACTCATAGTGAATGCCGCACTCATTAATCGTTGCGTAGGTCACGCCATACACGTCTTTAGCGGCAAACCATTGGGCAGTTGTCATCTCGCACTCCAGTATCTGGCGGAGCTGTTTGCGCGCTTATGGGCGCGCAGCTTCGCTGGCCGGTTGAGTTTTCACAGAGCTGGCACGCGCCTTATCGAGCTGGCGCTGGCTTTCTGCGCTGACACTTGTGGTGAATGCCGAAGCGGCGAGCAGACTGGCAATAGCGGCGAAACGATTCATGGTGATATTCCTTCTGTAGGAGTGGGCGTTGCCCGGTGGAGCGATAATCCACCGGAGCCTGAATCTGCAGAAGTAAATGGTCACGATTGTGATTATCACGGCGGCTGATATGAGCGCCGCGTAATGTTGAGCGGGTGTATGAGGGGCGTGTTTACGATATTGCGAGTCGGCGCAGGCCAAGCACCTGCGCGTTGTTTAACAGGCTACAGGGCATTACCGCGAGCAGCGCTGAAACGGCTGATGAAACGCCCGCCGAATACGTTGATGGCCAGCCCTGCCATCACCAGAACCGTGCCGGCCATTTGCCAATGTGTGAGGCGCTCGCCGAGCAGCAGCGCCGATGAGCTGAGGCCGATAATGGGCACCAGCATCGAGAACGGCGCGACCTGGCTGGCCGGATAACGCGAGAGCAATTTGCTCCAGAGCCCGTAACCCATGAGCGTGGCGGCGAACGCCAGATACGCCAGCGCACCAATCGAGCTGAGACTGATATTGCGCAGAGACGTTTCGATCAGTTCCGGCCCTTCCAGCCACAGCGACATAGCAAAGAATGGCAATGGCGGCACCAAACTGCCCCACACCACCAAGGCCACCAGATCAACCTGACCGACGCGCTTGGTGATGATATTGCCCATGGCCCACATGGCGGCGGCGCAGAGCGTCAGCAACAGGCCGGCAAGGGTTGTGCTGGTGCCGCTCTGTGCGCCGATCAAGAGTAATCCGCCAGCGGCAATCAACATGCCCAGCACGTTAACCGGGCGCACCCGCTCGCCCAACACCATGGCGGCGAACAGCAGGGTGAAGAAAGCCTGAGACTGCAACACCAGCGAGGCCAGGCCTGCAGGCATGCCCACAGACATGGCCGAGAACAGAAAGGCGAACTGGCCAAACGAGATGGTCAGGCCGTACGCCAGCAACCAGCGCAACGGCACCTGCGGACGCCGGATAAAAAATATCGCCGGAAATGCTGCCAGACAAAACCGCAGGCCACCCAGCAACAACGGCGGTAGCCCATCCAGACCGATGCGGATGACGACGAAGTTGAGCCCCCACAACACGATTACCCATAACGCGAGTAGCAAGTCTTTTGGCGTCATGGCCGGGCTCCGAGTGAATGTGCGCAAATCAAAAGCACATATAAAAACATTGTCACTGCATGGCGCACCGATACAGTCATCAATAAAACCACGGGTACAGTGGCATTAGCGGCTCACGCGGAAACTCACCTGAGCGGTCTGCCCACTTTCGTCGAGCACGCTGAGTTGATACACCCCGCTGCGCTCCAGCACTTGATCGAAGCTGGCGTCGGGCAGTGTTTCCGCCACTTGCCGGCCATTGAGAAACCACCAGCGCTTGCCGCTGCCGCCAATCGCACTCAAACGCAGACGCGGCCCTTGAGCGCCGGTCGGGCTGCGCAGCTGATCGCCCTCGCGAATGCCGACGATATCCAGCGAAGTGCTGGCCAAACCGTTGCGCGGCGGACATTCCGGCGACGCCGCAGGCAGCCGTGCGCTGCGTCTTTCACGGCTGGGTAACCACGGTTCCAGCGGCGCGGGCCAGAGCGCCAACACCTCGGGTTTGGCGCCGCTGCAACTGGCATCGACCCGCAAGCCCTGCTCATTGACCCAGATGGTTTGGCTAAGACCGAGCCCGGCGGGCTGATCCGCTGCCAGCAAGGTGGGCGGCGTGGTGCCATCCAGAGTCCAGGCAAAACGCTGACGCCGACAATTGGCCGAGTCTTTACCAAGCGGCTGACCCAATGGCCAGCAGATCGCGGCGACGCCAACCGAGGCGGGTTGCGGATCAGCCGGTAACGGGATTGCTCGCTGGCTGTCGCGATTGGCCAGAATGTCATGCACTTGCAGCAACATCGGAGCTGCCGAGGCCAGACCAAACTGGCCCGAAACCGGCGTGCCATCGGGGCGGCCAATCCACACACCAATCACGTAACGCGGCGCCACGCCAATCGCCCAGGCATCACGAAAGCCGTAGCTGGTACCGGTTTTCCAGGCAAGCGTGGAGCGCCGCACCAACTGCGCACGCGGGTCGATTTCCGGGCGCGCCTGACCGCTGAGAATCCGCCGGATAATCCACGCCGAGCCCGCAGACAACAAACGTCGCTCGCGCAGGGCATCCTGCGGCTGAAAACGCAGCCCAGCAGCCATTCCGGAACGCCCGAACGCGCTGTAGCCGCTCACCAATTGCTCCAGTCGGCTGCCCGCGCCACCGAGAATTATCGCCAGATTGGGCTGCGCCAGCGGCGGCAAGGCCAATGGCACTCCCGCATTGCGCAACTCGCCGGCAAAGCGTTTCGGGCCATAGGCTTCTATCAACTGCACCGCTGGCAAGTTGAGTGATCGCGACAGCGCAGTGCTGGCCGAAACCGGGCCGCTGAAACTCGCGGCAAAATTGCCGGGTCGGTAATCGCCGTAACGCCGGGGAACGTCTTGCAACAACGACTCGGAATGAATCAGCCCGGCATCCAGCGCCATGCCGTACAGGAACGGTTTCAGGGTCGAGCCGGGCGAGCGCAGCGCATGCACCATATCAACATGACCAAAGCGCTTGGCATCGCCGATATCCACAGAGCCGAGGTAGGCGCGCACCTGCATGTTGGGTAACTCGGCTACCACGATTGCCGCCGAGGTGCGCTCGGGCAATCGCGCCCGCCAGCCCATAAGCATGTCCTCAAGGCGGCGTTGCAAACTGGCATCCAGCGTGGTGTGAATCAGCGGCGGGCTGTCGGCATGGTTGAGCCGGCGCGCCAACAGTGGCGCTAAACGCGGCTCCTGACGCGGCGCCAGCAACACCGGCTCTTGCAGCGCATCGTTGATGGCGCTGGCAGGCCACACATCGAACGCTTGCAGACGCCGCAATACCTTGTCGCGGGCGGCCTGTGCACGCTGCGGATGACGATCGGGACGCAACCGGCTGGGTGCCTGTGGCAGCACCGCAAACAGCGCCGCCTCGGCGTGAGTCATCCGGCTCGGCGGTTTGCCCAGATACGCCCAACTGGCAGCAGCAACGCCTTGCAGGGTGCCGCCAAATGGCGCGCGATTCAGATACAGCGTAAGTATCTGATCCTTGCTCAGGTGCCACTCCAGTTGCAGCGTGCGCCAGACCTGCTTGAGCTTGCCCGGCAAACTGCGCGCATGCGGGTCGAGCAAACGCGCCACCTGCATCGACAAGGTGCTGCCGCCGGAAACCACACGCCCGCCACGCAGGTTCTGCCAAGTGGCGCGCAACAGCGCCATCGGATTGATGCCCGGATGCTGATAAAACCAGCGATCTTCATACGCCAGCAACGCCTGCAAATAATACGGCGACACCTGCGAACTGCTGACCGGATAGCGCCACACGCCATCGGCATCGGCGAAGCGCCACAGCGGCGTGCCGTCTTCGGCCAGCACCACCCGCGCCAGATCATCTTCGGGCAGCGGTAACGGAAACAACAGATCAGCGGCCCACAACAGCGCGCAAAGCATCAAGGGAGCGGCCAACAACCAACGCGTGCGCCGGCGCAACTGCTGCCAGCGCACGCGCAGGGTTTTCCACAGGTTCACTGCCGCACCCGCCAACCGAACGCAGCAGCCCATCCAATTGCGCTGCAACAGTGGCCAATGACTGGCACACTAGCGCGCATAACTGCCCGACAGCCTTCACAGCTTGCCGGTATGTAGCGGATGGATGGATTGATTACAGGCGTCAAATGAACCCACATTTACAGGTAGCAGGATTTTTTGAATCACTCGGCCAAGCCTTCGGCACGGTGATTCGTTTCATTGTCGAAAGCCTCAGCAGCTTCTTTGGACTGTTCGGCAATGCATTCAGCGGCTTCATTGATGGCATGTCGAAAACCCTCGGAATTACCCCGTCGTTTCTCAGCATTGTGGTGCTGATCATCGGCCTGTTGCTGCTTTACGCGGCGGTTCGCGCCTTCATGCGCAAAGCCATTATCGGTGGCGTGTGCTGGCTGTTTCTCGGCCTGTGGATCCTTAGCGGCCTGATCACCTGACGCACCCGATTAAACTACAGCACGACTACAGCCGCCGCTAAAACTCCAGCCGCGCCGGGATTGCAGCCGTTACAGCGCAATCCCCAAGCGCCGGAAATATCAGCGGCTGCGTACCACCATTTTCTCCGATGCATCGCCGATTGCCTGCCAGTTGGGCCGGTACATGGACTCAACCTGAGGTGGCGGCACGCGGTAGCTGCCGGGCGTTACGGCCCGCGCCAGATACAACAGATGGGTGCTGCCATAGCCGTCGAGATCCAGCGCCGCGACATAGCGATCGCCGCGGAACTCCTGATGCTTGAGGTTGGCATTCTGCATCGACTGCAGCCACTCCTTGGTTTCACTGCTGGCATCCTCAAGGCTGGCAGCGCTTTGCGCCAGATTCTGATTCTCCAACTCCAGCCCTGCCGGCAACAGGTCGACCACCAGCGCATCCGGCACGCGCTCCTTGGCCGCAACCACCAGATGCACCAGCACCAACTGGCCGCTTTCAAGCTCTTCGAGGTTCAGCGGCTGGCCCTGCATATCCAGATAATCGCGGCCAATGCTCAGGTTCTCGCCACCGGCAACCGGGGCGTTACGCGGATAGCCGGACAACGTGAGCTGCTGATACAGGGGTTGCTCCGAAGCGCTGCTGAGCGTCAGCGGCTCGGCCAGATCCTTGCCATCGAGCTTGATCGCCGATTGCGTATTACTCAGCTCAAACGCCAGGCTGCCGCTTTGCAGTTGGGCCTGCCAGGGCTGCTCGGGCTTGCTCAGCAGATTGCGCCCGGCCAGATACAGCGCGTTGCGCTCCTGCGTCGACAACCAGCGTTGCGCAGACAGCTCATCCGCCAGGGTAAACAGCCGGGCCTCACGCACAGTCGGGGCCAAGTCATATTCCTCCAGCAGTGCCATGATCAATGCCTGATCACGCAACTGGCTGCCGTAATCACCTAACCAACGCTCGCTGTCGCGCTGACGGCTCAAACCTGCCCGCAGCGCATCGTCGGCACGCGGCTGGTCGCCCATCTTCTGCAGGGCAATCGCCAACTGCACCAGCGGCAAGCCCGACTCGGCATCGCTGCGCCGATCGTACAGATTACGCAACGCACCAAGCGGCGCTTGCTGGCTGCGTGCCAACACAAAGCCTGCATAGGCCTGCACGGCAAAGCGGGTGTGATCGAGGCTCTGGCTGTAACCGACATCGATCAGATTGCGCTCCTGCACATAACGCAGCAGGCGCTCGTTGGCCTTTTTCATGGCCTCTTCAGGCACGGCAAAACCTTGCTCGCGAGCGCGCAGTAAAAAGTCGGTGACATAGGCTGTCAGCCAATATTCCTCATCACTGTCGGCGCCCCACAAACCAAAGCTGCCGTTGTAACGCTGCATGCTCAGCAAGCGCTCGATACCCAGCTCGATTGAACGCTTGCGCTGCTCATCCGGCTCTGCTTCCAGCCCCAGCCGTTTGATGATCGCGGCATCGGCGTACAGCGACGGATACAGGCCGCTGGCGGTCTGCTCAAGGCAGCCATACGGATAAGCCTTGAGCGCACGAATCTGCTCGCCAAGGTTAAGCGGCGGCCGACTCGAAACCGCCAGTCGAGCTTGCAAACCGGCAGGTTCAAATGCCGCCAGCGTGCCGGCCGGCATTTGCCAAGTGTCGCCCTTGAGCACGCTGCGCATGTGTTCCAGACGTGCGGGATAAGCCGGACGAATACCCAGCGTCCAGTCACGCTGCAAGGCCGCCAATTGCTCATCCGGCAGGCTCAGGCCATCGACCTTGAGTTCGATATTGCCCTGGCCAAAGCCGCCCAGTGCCCGCACCGGAATGTGCAGCGTGCTGCGCTGGCCCGGTTCCAGTGTGAGTACGGAGTTAGCTAATTGCGCATCGACCCATTCAAGCTGGCCGCTGATCCCGAGCTGCACGTCGAGTGTCTGCGCCTGCTCGGTGAGATTGCTCAAGTCCAGCGCCAACGTAGTTTCATCCCCGCCGGCAAGAAAGCGCGGCGTCGAAAGCTCAGCCACCAGCGGCGCTGCGACGACTGTTTTGGCTTCGGCCATGCCGTAGCTCTGATCAGTCCAGACTTGCGCCATGAGCCGCAACTCACCATTGAAGTCGGGAATATCCAGGCTGACAGTACCTTTGCCCTGCTCATCGAGCTGCACCGGCTTGGCTTGCATCGCGACAATCAGCACATTGCTTTCAGGCCGTTTGCCGCCGCCCGCCAGCGCCGCGTCGCCGCCGAATGCCAGCTTGGCCATCCGCCCCTGTCCGGCCTCGATAAGCTGACCGAATACGTCGAGTTGGTCTGCGCCGTAAGCCTTGCGCCCGAACAAATTCGAATAGGGGTCTGGCGTTGGATACTCGGTGATATTAAGAATCCCCGAATCCACCGCCGCCACCAGCACATACGCCTGCCTGGCTGCACTGCCGTCAGCATTTTGCGCCTGCACCTGAATATTCAGCGGCTGTTTGGGGCGCATTTTTTCTGGAGCTTGCAGGTTCAGGCTGAGCTTGCGTTGCTCACGTTGCAGCGGTAAGTGCAGAATCCCGACCGCCCGCTTTGGTGTGGCATTGCTCTTGCGCTCGCCCGGACGAATCACCAGCGCGCTGATGTAGAGATCATGGCGCAGCCAGTCTTTGCTGATCGGCACCTCGAAGGTCTGCCCTTCCGCAGGCAGCGTAATCGGTTGCCACCACAGCGGGCCCTCGCTCGACTCGACCAGCAAATAGCCGCTGCCCGCAACTGGCGGGGTAACGGTTACCTTTGCGGTTTCGCCGTTCGCATAAGCGGGTTTATCCAGCGCCAGCTTGACTTGGTCCGGACGTACCGCGCCGCCTTCGGCGTTGTCCTGCCAGCGATAACCCGCCCAGAAGCGCACACTGCTGAGCATCTTGCTTTGCGGGTCGATCACCTCGACCCGATACGGGCCCCACTCCACCGGGAAACGGACCTTGGCCGTCGAGCCTTGAGCAACGCTGACTTGCTCTTCGCTGAGGGTGAGGAATTTCTCGTTGTAGTTATTACTCCAGCCGTCGTTGTCCGAGAAGGTCCAGTAGTAATCACGGCGTTCACGCACCAGACGCACGGTCAACGCGTCCGCTGCCAGTTTGTTCCCCGCCGGATCGGCCAGCAGAATTTCGAAATTGGCCAGCCCGTCGGCATCGACCTGATCGCCTTCAAACAGCCCGCGAATGCCGGGCAAACGCTCAGCAGGCCAAACCGGCTGCACCAGCCGCCGGGTTATGGGCCGACCGCCAGACTCTTGCAGGCTTGCCTGCAAGATCAGCTTGAGCGGCGACTTGACCGTGTCCCAACGACTTTCGATGTCCAGCGTGGTGTTGCCCTGCTCATCCAGGGTTTGTTCATCCAACTCCAGATCCTGACTCAGCTCTTTCTCGGTGACCGAGCCGAACTGATAACCAGGCAAACTCGCCACGGCATCACGCAGCGGCCGCACATAGAGTTGCCCGCTGATGCGATTGCCGCTGGCCGGCGCGCCGTAAAGGTAACGGCCATTCACCTCGAACTGCGCATGCTGCGCCGGTTTCAGCGGTTGATCCTGACCTTTCAGTTCCAGCGCCAGGCGCTCTGGCAGAAAGTCCTCGACCGAAAACTCATACAGTTGCGGCGCGCCATCGCCCAGATCGAGCAGCAGCTGCCAGCGCCCCGTTGGCGCTTCCTCGGCCAGTTGCAGCTCATATTGATAAAGACCTGAGTCATCGGCGTTCCAGACAAACTTACGACTCACCTGCGCATCAGGCCGGCGCACTTCAACACTCACGGGCTGGTTGTTGACCGCACGGCCATCGGCATCGCGCAGCAGCGCATTGAGCAGCACCGTCTCGCCTGGCCGGTATAAATCACGCGGGCCAAATACAAAAAACTGCAAGGCGTGAGCCGCTGGCCCGCTGATATCGAACTCGGCCAGATCCAGCGCCGAGCTGTTGAGTTGCAGCAAGCTGGTCTGCTCGCCTTGCTGAGCAATAATCACCTGCGCCTTGGGCGGCAGCGGCAATTCGGCATGGCCTTTACTGTCGGTCTTACCCTCGGCCAGCACACGGCCTTTGCCGTCGAGCACTTCAAGCGCTACATCCTCCTGCGCACCACCGCCTGCCAACGCCTGAGTGAAGACATCGAGCCGGTTGTTGTAACGGTGCACCGAGAGGCCAATGTCGCTCAGGGTGAACAGCGTTGCCGGCACCGAATAGTTATAGGTGCCGGCAGCTTTCATCACGGCCAGATACACGCCGGGCTGCTTGAACGGTTCGAGCCCGGCAATCGGCAGCATCACGGTTTCGCGGGTGTTGCGCTCGGGCTGCAGATCGAAGCGCCCGCCGTATACCAGTTCCGCCATTGGCAGCAGAGAGTTGGCCTGCCAGCTTTCGAGATTGCTGTTGGTGCCCCATTCACTGAGGAACTTGGGCAGTGACTGCGGTTTGATGCGGAAGAATTCGACGTTGACCTGATCCACATTCAGGGTGATTACCGGCAAGCCTTCCGCCAGGCGAGTGGGCAGCAGCGAACCACGACTGGCGAAGCCGACACTGGGCTGCATGTCTGTGGTTTGCAGGCGGGTGATGTGCTCTTTGGCCAACTCAGTGTCATTGATTGCCTGCAACCCGGCATCGACGGTAAGCACCAGTTTGCGATCCGGCTCCAGGTGGCGCAGGCGCAGTTCTGTGAGCGAGTCTGACAACTCCCATGCGCCATCTACCTTGCCGGTTTGGGTGTCGACCAGATGCAGCTTTTGGGCGAAATCCTGATCCGGCTCAAGTGGCACCGAGAAACTGATCGAGAGCGCGCTGGCTCCGTCAATCTGCACTTCCGATGCATCGACAACCGTCAGCTCGCGGCCCGCATAACGCTTGGCCAGCGCCTCCCGGTCAACGGCTGGGCGCGGGGCTGCGGGGGCAGTCTGCTGGGCACCGCCAGCAGGCTCAGTGATGGTGACTTTGGCGGGCTCCGAGGAGTCGCACGCGCTGAGCAAACCCAGCACTATCGCCAACAGCAGTCCTTTGTTCAGCATCACCCGTCTCCGTTATTCGCCGGTTGCAAAGCACCCACTATAGACGACTGCCGATTGCGTCCCAATGACGCAATTGCATGAATCAATGTGGCATCTGGCCAGCGCGTTGAAATCGCCCTTAACCAATCCCCTGATGGGCACGTATAGTGGCCGCCATAGCGGAGTTTTTCATGTCACTGATACTAGATGCCTGGCGCCATAGCCCAACCCATAAACGAGTCTGGGCGCTGGCGGCGCCGATGATTTTGTCGAATATTTCTGTGCCGCTGGTGGCGTTGGTCGACAGCGCCGTGGTCGGTCATTTGCCACACGCCTACCAACTGGCTGCAGTGGCGGTAGGCGCGAGCCTTTACACCCTGCTCACCTGGGCGATGGGATTCTTGCGCATGGGCACCACTGGTTTTGCCGCACAGGCAGCCGGTCGCGAAGATGGCAGCGCGCTGCGGCAGGTGCTCACGCAAGGGTTGCTGCTTGGCGTGGCGCTGAGCGCATTGCTGATAATCATCGCCCTGCCCTTTAGCCATGCCGCGCTGGCGCTGATGCAGCCCTCAGCCGAGCTCGATGATCTGGCCCGCCATTACTTTCAGATTCGCCTGTTCGGCTTGCCCGCCGCGTTGGCGACTTATGCGCTGATTGGCTGGCTGCTCGGCACCCAGAACGCGCGCGGGCCACTGGCGATTCTGCTGACCACCAACCTGCTCAATGTTGGGTTGGATTTACTGCTAGTTCTCGGCTTGAACTTTGGCGTCGCGGGGGCGGCGTGGGCCTCGGTTGTCGCCGAGTGGAGCGGTGCGTTGCTCGGCCTGTGGCTTGCACGCCGGGCGCTCAGTGCCTACGCGGGAACCATTGACTGGTGCGCGCTGCGCCGTTGGCTGAACTGGCGGCCATTGCTGGCAGTGAACCGCGACATTTTCATCCGCACCCTGGCTTTGCAGTTGGTGTTCTTCTTGATCACCGTGCAGGGCACGCGCCTGGGCGACTCGACTGTCGCTGCCAACGCACTGCTACTCAATGGCTTGTTGCTGACTGCGCACGCGCTCGATGGACTGGCTCATGCGGTGGAAGCGCTGTGCGGCCACGCCCTTGGCGCACGCGACCGGGTGGGATTGCGCCGCACCTTAATCGTCTCTGCTGGCTGGTCACTGTTCGCCAGTGTTGGTTTCGCACTGTTCTTTGCGTTGGCGGGTGAACAGTTCATCGGCATGCAAACCAGCATCGACAGCGTGCGTGAAACCGCCCTTGAATATCTGCCGTATCTGGCACTGCTGCCGTTGCTGGCGGTGTGGAGTTACCTGTTGGATGGCTTGTTCATCGGCGCAACCCGCGCCCGCGAAATGCGCAACGCCATGCTGCTCGCCGTGGCCCTGAGCCTGCTGTTGGGCTGGCTGCTGACAGGTCTGGGCAATCATGGTTTATGGCTGGCATTCCTCGGTTTCATGATATTGCGCGGCCTGACGCTGGGTGGCTATGCTTACCATATGACGAGAGATGATCTATGGTTTAGTCCTCGTTCCTAATAAGGAAAATCGCATGCTCTGCCCTGAGACACCGGCCAACGAAGCCTTGCGTCAGAAAGCTCTGGATGAGCAGGAGCTGCTCGATACTCCCGCCGAACCGTATCTGGATGTATTGGTGCGGGTTGTGCGCGATCTGTTCGGGGTCAAATCGGTGCTGATCAGCCTGATCGATCAGCAGCGCCAGTGGTTCAAGGCGCGCATCGGCGCCGATATTGCCGAGACTCCGCGCAGCGTTTCGTTTTGCGGCCATGCGATTCTCGGTTCACAAATGATGATTGTCGAAGATGCCCAGCAAGACCCGCGCTTCAAAGACAATCCGCTGGTCACTGAAGCCCCGCACCTGCGCTTTTATGCCGGCCAACCGCTCTACAGCAGCGATGGTTATGCACTCGGCACCTTATGCCTGCTGGACACGGCGCCACGCGAGTGGAGTGCAAAGCAGCAACAACTGCTCAAGGACATGGCCACGCTGGCCGAAGGCTATTTGCAGCTGCGCAAAATCAGCCTGCAGTCGAAGGAGCTGCGCGACGAACTCAGCCGCGAACAGCGCAAAGCCCTGCTCGACCCCCTGACGCAACTGTGGAACCGCGCCGGTCTTGATCACTTTCTGGCCATCGAACAACTCCACGCCAAAGAGCACAATCTGCGCTTGGGCCTGCTCTACTGCGATCTTGATCACTTCAAGCATGTGAACGACAACTTCGGCCATGACAGCGGCGACCGCGTGCTCTGGCAGAGCGCCCGGCGTATCAGCGACGCCATGCGCCCGCATGACATCGTTACGCGCAGTGGCGGCGAAGAGTTTGTGGTTATCACGCAGGTGCATGACATCAGCGAACTGGAGCAGATTGCCGAGCGCATTCGCAGCAAAATCGCCGACTCGCCGATGATCATCGAAAACGCCGAACTGGCGCTGACCATCAGTATCGGCTGCACGCTAGTAGAGCCGCCGGAAGACATTCGCCAGGCCATGCAACGCGCTGACAAGGCGCTCTATCACGCCAAGCGCAGCGGCCGTAACCGCGTCTCTGTCGCCAACCCAAGCTCAAGCACTCTCGCCCCTGCCTGAGGAACTGCCAATGGCCGCCGCAATTGCCGCCTATCTGCATTTTCTGTCGATCTTCGGTCTGTTCGCGTTGTTGTCCATCGAACATGTGTTGTTCAAGCGCCCACTCGATCTACAGCGCGCCAAGACACTGATCATCACCGATCTGGCCTATGGCCTGTGCGCCGCACTGGTGCTGATAACCGGCGCAGCGCGGGTGATGTGGTTTGGCAAGGGCTGGGAATACTACCTGTATAACGGTGTATTCCACATCAAGCTCGGCCTGTTCCTGCTGGTCGGGCTGCTGTCGATCCTGCCGACATTTGTATTCATCAACTGGCGCAACAGCGTCAACGCAGGCGAGGTGCCAGACGTCAGCGAGCGCAAAGGCAAACTGGTGATCATGACTATCCGCCTTGAGCTGCTGATCCTGTTGATCCTGCCGTTGCTCGCCAGCTTGATGGCGCGTGGTTTTGGCGCCGGCGCTTAAGCTGCACGCATAAAAAAACCTGTCCGATTCACATCGGACAGGTTTTTTAATATCAGGCGAAAACTGCCTGATACTCAGCCAGATTAGTTGACCTTGGCGGCCAGCTCACCTTTGGCAGAACGCAGGTACATGGCTTCCAGCGAGACCGGCTTGATCTTCGAGGCATTGCCAGCAGTGCCGAACGCTTCATAGCGCGCGATGCAGATGTCACGCATGGCTTCGACGGTTTTGCCGAAGAACTTACGTGGGTCGAACTCGCTCGGCTGCTCGGCCATCATGCGGCGCATTGCACCGGTCGATGCCAGACGCAGGTCGGTGTCGATGTTGACCTTACGCACGCCGTGCTTGATGCCTTCAACGATTTCTTCAACCGGCACGCCGTAGGTTTCTTTGATGTCGCCGCCGTACTGGTTGATGATCGCCAGCCACTCCTGCGGAACCGAAGAAGAACCGTGCATAACCAGGTGAGTGTTGGGGATACGCTGGTGAATCGCCTTGATACGGTCGATTGCCAGAATGTCGCCAGTAGGTGGCTTGGTGAACTTGTACGCGCCGTGGCTGGTACCAATGGCGATTGCCAGAGCATCAACCTGAGTGCGCTTGACGAAGTCAGCCGCTTCTTCCGGATCGGTCAGCATCTGGCTGTGATCGAGAATGCCTTCAGCGCCGACGCCGTCTTCTTCGCCAGCCTGACCGGTTTCCAGGCTGCCCAGGCAACCCAGCTCGCCTTCTACCGAAACGCCGCAAGCGTGCGCCATGGCAACGGTTTCCTGGGTAACGCGGACGTTGTAGTCGTAGTCAGCCGGGGTTTTGCCGTCTTCTTTCAACGAGCCGTCCATCATCACCGAGCTGAAGCCCAGCTGGATCGAACGCTGGCACACTGCAGGGCTGGTGCCGTGATCCTGGTGCATACACACCGGAATGTGCGGGAATTCTTCAATGGCCGCCAGAATCAGGTGACGCAGGAACGGCGCACCGGCATATTTGCGGGCACCGGCGGAGGCCTGAACAATAACCGGCGAGTCGGTCTTGTCGGCGGCTTCCATGATGGCGCGCATTTGCTCAAGGTTGTTTACGTTGAATGCCGGAACGCCGTAACCGAACTCGGCGGCGTGGTCGAGCATTTGGCGCATGCTGATAAGTGCCATATCTTCCTGTCTCCCAATTGGGCTCATTAATCGTGCAAGCTTGTCGCAGCGACAAGCTGTGTTCAAGTTCTATTGCCTCCAAGCATTACCTTGCAGGCGGCTGTTCAGGGGGCTTTGCAGCCGCGCCCGATCAAATCATTGCTGGCCGTGCGGTAAATCAGGCCTTCTTCACCCTTCATGTGAAAGGTCAGCATGCCATCGCTGAACATCGCGCCGGAGCCCGAAGGCTCACGTTTCAGGCGATGGGCAATATCGCCACCGGCCACACGCACATCCACCGACTCTTTGCTGTCATCGGTAAAGCGCCACAGCACTTCGGCCTGGCTGTCACACACCCAACGGGTCCACGCATCCGGCGTTGCAGGCTGACTGGAGCAACCGGCTATTACGCTGAGCAGTGCAGCACCGACGGCGGCTTTGCATAGTTTATCCATATTGGCTCTCCGGGCATCCGTTGTCTGACGGCTCGCAGGTCTACGTCACGAACCCTGTGGATTAAAGACAATGCTTAGCAGTTGGTCTGCTCATCACCGGCATTGGTCATATCTTCACTGCTCTCGACATCGATGCGTTGATCCTGATTGGTGGTTGGCGACTCGATCTCGACCGGGCTGAATACCTTGCAAGCCTTCTCGTGATGAGCACCGCCGACACATCCAGTGATCGACAGAACAATTGCAGCTACCGCTAGACTCATGCGCATCATAAATGGCTCCCTGTCATCCGTTGCAACGTTAAACCGCCTGCGGCATTGGCCTGCAGGCGGTGGGTTATCAAGCGTTGGCGCGCTGCTCGAGCACTTCAACCGCTGGCAACACTTTACCCTCTACGAACTCAAGGAAAGCGCCGCCGCCGGTGGAAATATAGGAGATACGCTCGGAAACGTTGTATTTATCGATTGCTGCCAGCGTGTCACCACCGCCCGCGATAGAAAACGCCGGGCTTTCGGCAATCGCCAACGCCAGGGCTTTGGTGCCTTCGCCGAACTGATCGAACTCGAACACACCAACCGGGCCGTTCCACAGGATGGTTTTTGAAGACTTCAACAGCTCAGCGAACTGAGCAGCAGTCTGCGGGCCGATGTCCAGAATCATGTCGTCTTCGGCAACGTCTGCCACCAGCTTCACGGTTGCAGTCGCCGACTCGGCGAATTCCTTGGCCACGACAACGTCGACCGGCAGCGGCACGCTGACCTTGGCGGCGATGGCTTTGGCCGTCTCGACCAGATCCGCTTCGTACAGCGATTTGCCGACCGGGAAACCCGCCGCAGCGAGGAAGGTGTTGGCAATACCGCCGCCCACAATCAACTGATCGCAGATCTGGCTGAGGCTGTTGAGTACGTCGAGTTTGGTCGACACTTTCGAGCCGGCAACAATTGCGGCCATTGGCTTGGCCGGGTTACCCAGCGCCTTGCCCAGTGCATCCAGCTCTGCCGCCAGCAACGGGCCAGCCGCCGCGACCTTGGCGAACTTGGCGACGCCGTGGGTCGAACCTTGAGCGCGGTGCGCAGTGCCGAAAGCGTCCATGACGAAGACGTCGCACAAGTTGGCGTATTGCTGCGCCAGCTCGTCGGTGTTTTTCTTTTCGCCGTTGTTGAAGCGCACGTTCTCCAGCAGCACGATTTCGCCGGCTGCCAGCTCAACGCCGCCCAGATAATCTTTGACCAGACGCACGTCGCGGCCCAAGGCCTTGCTCAGGTAATCAGCAACTGGCTTGAGGCTGTTCTCTTCCGAGTATTCGCCCTCGGTCGGACGACCCAGGTGTGAGCAAACCATTACCGCCGCGCCTTTTTCCAACGCCAGCTTGATGGTTGGCAAAGACGCCAGGATACGTGCATCGCTCTTAACCACGCCGTCTTTTACCGGCACGTTAAGGTCTTCGCGAATCAACACACGCTTACCTTGGAGGTCGAGGTCGGTCATTTTTAAAACGGTCATGGAATCAGTCCTTCACGGGGGCTGGTTGAATGGATTGGGTGGAAGCGGATAAGTAGTGTTCGGCAACGTCGAGCATGCGATTGGCAAAACCCCATTCGTTATCGAACCAAGCCAGCAAATTGACCAGGCGCGGCCCGGAAACCCGGGTTTGGCTGCCATCGACAATCGCTGAGTGCGGGTCGTGGTTGAAATCACAACTGACCTGCGGCATTTCAGTGTAGGCAATCAGACCTTGCAGCGGGCCGGAGGTGGCCGCGTCACGCAGGATGCGATTGATTTCAGCAGCGCTGGTATCACGCGCTGTTTGAATGGTGATGTCCAGGCACGAGACGTTAACTGTCGGCACCCGAATGGCCTTGGCCTGAATCCGCCCATGCAGATCCGGCAACAAGCGTTCGATACCCCGCGCCAAGCCGGTAGACACCGGAATCAGCGACTGGAAGGCCGAACGTGTGCGGCGCAAATCTTCATGGTGATAGGCATCAATCACCGGTTGGTCGTTCATTGCCGAGTGAATCGTGGTGATCGATACGTACTCGATCCCGACGGCTTCATTGAGCAATTTAAGCAGCGGCACGCCACAGTTGGTGGTGCACGACGCATTCGATACGAGCTTCTCGGCACCGCTTAATGCGTGCTGATTAACCCCGTAAACGATGGTGGCGTCGGCATCCGCCTCGCTGGCCATTGGCTGCGAGAACAACACGCGCGGCGCACCGGCCTTGAGAAATCTCTGGCCGTCTGCACGGCTGGTATAAAGCCCCGAGCACTCGAACAACAGGTCGATATCCAGCGCTGCCCAGTCAATCGCCTCGGGCGTTGATTGGCGCAGCACCTTCACACAACCGCCGTTGATGTGCAGGCAATCGCCTTCGACCCGAACCTCGCCGGGAAAACGCCCGTGGGTTGAATCGAAGCGGGTCAGGTATTCGATACTGGCCTGATCGGCCAGGTCATTCAGGGCAACGATTTCCAGCTGCGCGCCAGCGCCCCGCTCGTGCAAGGCACGCAATACGCAGCGGCCAATACGGCCATAGCCATTGAGGGCAATTCTGAAGGGGCGATTACGCATGACAGTCTCGATAATTGCGAGCGACGTTGGCCTGCGCGCACCTTGATGCGCGCAGGCTGAGGCCGTCTTGATCAGGCTTCGAGCATTTCAGCAGCGGTTTCGAGGATGTTGTCCACGGTGAAACCGAAGTGCTCGAACAGAGCAGGTGCAGGCGCCGACTCACCAAAGGTGGTCATGCCGATTACCTGACCTTCGAGGCCGACGTACTTGTACCAGAAGTCGGCGTGAGCGGCTTCGATAGCGATCCGCGCGCCAACCTGAACAGGCAGTACGGATTGCTTGTAGCCGGCGTCCTGCGCATCGAACACGCTGGTGCATGGCATCGAAACGACGCGAACCTTGCGGCCTTGTTCGGTGAGTTTTTCGAACGCCTGAACCGCCAGACCGACTTCGGAGCCGGTCGCGATCAGAATCAGTTCTGGCTCACCGTCGCAGTCTTTCAGCACGTAACCACCGCGGGCGATGTCGCTCAACTGAGCAACGTCACGGCCTTGGTGCGGCAGGTTCTGACGCGAGAAGATCAGCGCGGACGGGCCGTCATTACGCTCAATGGCGTATTTCCAGGCCACTGCCGATTCAACCGCATCCGCCGGACGCCAGGTGTCCAGATTAGGCGTGCTGCGCAGGCTGGTCAGCTGCTCGATTGGCTGGTGAGTCGGGCCGTCTTCGCCCAGACCGATAGAGTCGTGGGTGAACACATACAGCACACGCTTCTTCATCAACGCCGACATGCGCACCGCGTTGCGGGCGTATTCCATGAAGATCAGGAAGGTTGCGCCGTACGGTACGAAACCGCCGTGCAGGGCCACGCCGTTCATGATCGCGCTCATGCCGAACTCGCGAACGCCGTAGTACATGTAGTTGCCGCTGGCATCTTCTGCCGATACGCCCTTGCAACCTTTCCACAGGGTCAGGTTGGAGCCGGCGAGGTCGGCGGAGCCGCCGAGGAACTCAGGCAGCAACGGGCCAAATGCATTCAAGGTGTTCTGGCTGGCTTTACGGCTGGCGATGGTTTCGCCTTTAACCGCAACCTCAGTGATGTAGGCCGCCGCTTTCTCAGAGAAATCAGCCGGCAGTTCACCCGCCATACGGCGCTTGAATTCGCTGGCCAACTCAGGGAACGCCGCCGCGTAAGCAGCAAAGCGCTGATCCCACTCGGCTTCGGCAGCAGCGCCAGCAGCCTTGGCATCCCACTCGGCGTAGATATCTGCCGGGATTTCGAACGGGCCATGGTTCCAGCCCAGTGCAGCGCGGGTCAGCGCGATTTCGTCATTACCCAGTGCGGCGCCGTGGCAATCTTCCTTGCCCTGCTTGTTCGGCGAACCAAAACCAATGATGGTCTTGCAGCAGATCAGGGTTGGCTGCTCGCTCTTGCGCGCAGTTTCGATGGCAATCTTGATTTCTTCGGCATCGTGGCCGTCGACGTTACGGATGACCTGCCAGCCGTAAGATTCAAAACGCTTAGGGGTGTCATCGCTGAACCAGCCTTCGACTTCACCATCAATGGAGATGCCGTTGTCGTCGTAGAACGCGATCAGCTTGCCCAGACCCAGAGTACCGGCCAGCGAGCAGACTTCGTGCGAGATGCCTTCCATCATGCAGCCGTCGCCCATGAAGGCGTAGGTGTAGTGGTCAACAATCTTGTGGCCGTCGCGGTTGAACTGCGCGCCCAGCACTTTCTCGGCAATTGCAAAACCAACGGCGTTGGCAATACCCTGACCCAAAGGACCAGTGGTGGTCTCGACACCAGGTGTGTAACCGTATTCTGGGTGACCCGGCGTGCGGCTGCCCATCTGACGGAACTGCTTGAGGTCTTCAATACCCAAGTCATAGCCGGTCAGGTGCAGCAGCGAGTAGATCAGCATGGAGCCGTGGCCGTTCGACAGCACGAAGCGGTCGCGGTCAGCAAAGCTCGGGTTGCTTGGGTTGTGCTTGAGGTAGTCACGCCACAACACTTCGGCGATATCCGCCATACCCATTGGTGCGCCAGGGTGGCCGCTGTTGGCTTTCTGCACGGCATCCATACTCAAGGCACGGATGGCATTGGCACGCTCACGACGGCTGGGCATCGCTGATTCTCCTAAGGGGCTAAACACAAAAGGGGTCTATTTTCGCCCACTACCACACGTTCGGGCAATGACAGATAGTCGCAATCGACACATTAGATGAGAAACTACACCGCCGCAGCGCCAGGATCGCGCTGTATTCCCAGCAGTTGACACTGCCAGCCACCAGAAAAGGAATTTCTCTTGGCTTCAGAAATTACGCTTTACAGCTACCCCACCAGCCCATTTGCCGCAAAAGTACATGCCTATCTGCTGTACAAGCGCCTGGCATTTCGCGTGCATTATGTTAACCCGCTGAAACTCACCAGCACGCTGCCGGTCGGCCAGCAGATCCCGGTGCTGACCATCGACGGCAACCATTACGCCGACTCCAGCAGCATCATCAATGAAATCGAACGGCGCTGGCCTGCCGAGGTAACTGCGCAGCAGCCGCTGATAGATACCCGCGATCAATGGCTCACCGAAAACATGGTGCCAACATTGTTTAGGGCGGCGTTCATGGAGGCTGATTCTTCGGCATTCAAAGCCTGCCGCAATGCCTGGCGCTTGGCGGCGGTGATGCGCAAAGCGTGCGGCGTGCCGCTCATGTTGACGCCGGGCTGGCCGCTGCTGCTGCGCAAGCAACCGTTCATCCGCTCTTTGGTGCTGCCGCAAATCAGCCAGGGCAGCGCACCGGAACAACGGCAGAAAATGCTCAGACAGATGAAACACTGGCTGAGCGAGAAGCCCTATCTGGCCGGCGACTGCATCAGTCAGGTGGATATCAGCGCCTACGGAATGCTGGCGATGCCGTATTACCTGGGCCTTGAAGACGCGGACGACTTTGTCCGCTGCGAAGTGATCAAGGCGTGGTTTGAGCCCATCGACAAACTGATCTGCGACAGCGCCCTGCAAGCCACCGACAACAGCAGACCGCCGTTGCTGGCAGCGCAATGGTGCTCACGCTTGCCTCTGACCAAGGCATAGCAACCGGTAAGAGCTGCGCACAGTTGCGGCGCAGCTCTTACCAACGCTTCAGGCTGTTCAGCGAATGATTGTGGTGCTGTCGGCGGCGATGTTTTCCACCGTGCGCCGCTCGCCATTGGCCAGAACCACTTCGACACTGACCGGCGACTTGTCGTCACCCAAGCCAAAGAACAGCGAATTACTCTGGTCGGTCAACAAGCCTGCCTGAGTATTAAGCTGCTGGGTGTAGCTGCGCCCGGCCTTGGAGATAACCGTGACATTGGCCCCAGCCAGCGCCAGATTGTCGGCAAACGTCAGCTTGATGTAGCTGGCTTTGCCGGTGTTCAGGTAGGCCTTCGGCTTTTGGCCCATGTTCAGCCAGAACAGGTCCGGGCGGCCATCGCTGTCGATGTCATAGATAACCGGCGACTGCCCGTAGTAGGGATCGCCGACTTCCAGTTCATCGTTCTGATAGAACCCGGCAGTGTTGCCTTCGCCAACCTGAACAAAGGCCTTGCCCGGTAATTTGTTGAGCTGATGCGGCGGCCATTTTATATAGCTCTGCGCGACCATCAGGTCGAGCTTGCCATCCAGATCGAGATCACCGAATACACCGCCCCAAGCGAAACCGTAACCATCCAGCGCCTTGTCTTTGAGCACATCGTGGAACTTGAAGTCGCCCTCGTTTTCCAGCAGCAACCAATCTAGGTTCAACTCCTGATCATCACGCAGATCACCGCGTGCCAGCTTGTTGCTGATACTGGTGCCGATATTCGACAGGAACAGATCCTGATCGCCGTCAGCATCAATGTCGCCAATGCCAATGCCCATCCAGTAACCGAGGCCGGAATCAATGGCAATCGACTCGAAGGTCAGGTCGCCGTTGTTCTTGAATATCTCGACGCGACCGGTGTTGTTGGCCAGCACCAGATCCTGCAAACCATCGTTATTGAGATCGACAAAACTGCTGTGGAAGGTGTTTTGCATGCCTTGAGTACCGGTTTTTTCAGTCACATCCTCGAAGGCCATGTTGCCAACGTTGTGCAGCATCAGGTTGTGCTTGGCATGTTCGGGATCATTGAACACGCTGGATGAGAATTTGTCTGGCGCGACAAACAGGCTGACGTACAGATCAAACTGGCCGTCTTTGTCTATATCTGCAATGGTTGTGCTGAGCGGGATCGAATCCGCCGGCAGCGTGATGTCGAGCTTGCGCGTGGCGAACTTGCCGTCTGTGTTGATCAGCGCGTAGAGACCATCCTGGCGCGTTACCAGCAGGTCGGTATCGGCGTCATTGTCGAGGTCAAACGACAGCGCGCCATAACTGGCCTGTTTGCCGGCCAGGTCGCCTGTCAGCCCGGCCACAGCCGCGACATCGACCAGCCGCCCATCCACATAACGCAGCAGGCCATCCTGGTGACCTTTGCCGCTGGAGATGAACAACTCGCTCTTGCCGTCGCCATCTATGTCGATTACTGCCGCGCCGCTGAAAAACTGCGAGGTTTCGTTATCCCAGTGCGGAGTAAACCCAACATCGACCGGCTTGAATGCGGGCCCGGTGAGCTCAACAGGGGACGATTTTATCGTCTCTTCAGACTGCTGATAAAACCAGTAGTACGCCCCCAGACCGGCAGCGGCGACAACAACCAAAGGAATTCCGATTTTCTTTTTCATAGCCATCCTAGCTAATTGGTCCAAACCGGCACTCTGCGGCAAAGACAACCGCGTCACAACCCTGCAACGTCTTTATGTGCATCTGACACAACCACGACTGACCAACGGTCGCTGCGCTGCAACCCACGCAAACAGCACCCTCACGCCTCAATGCAGACGGCGGCAATGGGACGCCAAAGACCAATATCAAGATTTTTTGAT
>MDTG01346876.1_pt1 | contig 47047 bp, 42 predicted proteins | sample 811421 | NCBI WGS metagenome assembly MDTG01 (sample SAMN05326645, study PRJNA326480) | marine metagenome | isolation source: seawater | place: Pacific Ocean: South East | collected 2011 | reverse complement strand
TGAAAATTTCAAAAAAATATAAAATACCTATAGTGGAAGATGCTTGCCAATCTATATTAGCAAATATTAATAAAAAAAATGCTGGTACTTGGGGAGAATTTGGAGCATTTTCACTTCATCCTTTAAAAAATATAAATGTTTGGTCTGATGGTGGTATTATAACTACAAATAATAAAAAATATTATGATAAATTAATTTTGTTGAGAAACCATGGATTAATAGACAGGGATACTGTCAAAATTTGTGGTTATAATAGTCGTCTTGACACTTTCCAGGCTGTAGTTGGAAACTGGCTTTTGCCTAAAGCAAAAAAAATTGCTCAAAAAAGAATAGATAACGCAAAAAAATATGATGATGAATTCTCAAAAATTCAAGAGATATCAATACCGCAAAGATTAAGAAATTATAAAATAGTCTATCATTTATATATTATTTTTGCTGAAAATAGGGATAAACTGCTTAATTATTGTATAAAAAATGGAATTGAAGCAAAAGTTCATTATCCCAAACCAATGTATTTACAGGAAAGCCTTAAGTATTTAAAACATAAAAGGGGAGATTTTCCAATAACTGATGAACATACAAAAAAAATTATTACCTTTCCATGCGATCAACACCTTAGCAGTAAAGAAATAAATTATGTAATTAGAACAGTTAAAAATTTTTATAAGAAAAAAAGATAAATGAAAGCAGCTATTTTAGTAAAAAATAAAAAACCACTAATCGTTGATGAAATTAAATTGCCTAATACTTTGAGCTATGGACAAGTTCAAGTTAAAGTCTTTTACAGTGGTATATGTGGAGCGCAAATTAATGAAATAGATGCTGTAAAAGGAAAAGATAAATTTTTACCTCATTTATTAGGTCATGAAGGATCTGGGAAAGTTGAAAAAATTGGAGATGGTGTAAAAAATGTTAAGCCAGGTGATCATGTTGTTCTACATTGGAGAAAAAGTTCAGGAATTCAAAGTGCGACTCCAAAGTATTTATGGAAAGGTAAAAAGATCAATGCTGGTTGGGTTACAACTTTTAATGAAAAAGCAATTATATCTGAAAATCGCCTTACAAAAGTACCAAAAAACTTTGATTTAAAAATTGCAGCATTGTTTGGTTGTGCAGTAACATCAGGTTTTGGAGCAGTCAACAATGACGCAAAGGTAAAAATTGGTCAATCAGTATTAATTTTTGGTTTAGGAGGAATGGGTTTAAATATATCTTATGCAAGTTCTTTGGTTTCTGCCTATCCAATAATTGGGATTGATGTTCATAAAAGTAAATTGAAAAATGCAAAAAATTTTGGGATGACCCATGGAATTTTATACGATAAAAATATTAAAAAAAAAATTGTTAAAATATTAAATGGTGCTGAGCCAGAGGTAGTTTTTGAGACAACTGGCAAACATAAACTTATGGAAAAAGCTTATGAAGTGACACCAAATAGTGGGAAAACAGTATTTGTGGGGGTACCTGATAAAAAAATATCAATTTATTCTCTACCTTTAGCTTTTAATAAATCTTTATCAGTTTCGCATGGCGGAGATACAATACCAGATGAAGATATACCTCGCTATGTAAGATTAGTTCAAAATAAAAAAATTAAGTTAAATAAATTGATTACTCATGAGTTTTCTTTAAAAGAAATAAATAAGGCTTTAAAAATATTTAGAAGTGGTAAAGCGGGCAGAATTTTAGTTAAATTATAAAAGGACTTAAAATGGGAAGACATTTAGATATAGGGTACTTCAAAAAAAAAATTAAAGTTAGATCAAAAGTTGCAAAAAAAAGATCTGTTATAAATAAATACAATGCTTGGCAGCTTGAAAAAAAATATTATGATGGAAATAGATTAGATGGGTATGGTGGTTTTAAATATGATGGAAGGTGGCAAAAATTGTTACCAAAATTAATTAAAAGATATAAGCTTACAAAAAAATCAAAAGTTTTAGACCTTGGTTGCAAAAAAGGATTTTTATTAAAGGATTTAAATATTCTTCTTCCAGGTATAAGATCTTATGGAGTTGAAAATCATCCATACCCTTTAAAAAAAGCAGTTAAGTGTAAAAGTAAATTAATTCAGTCACAATATTACAATTTGCCTTTTAAAAACAAAAATTTTGATTTTGTGATAGCATTTAACTCTCTCTATATGCAAAATTTAGGTGACGTTATTAAATCTTTAAAGGAAATTCAAAGAGTGTCTAAAAATAGCTATATTGTGTTAGCCTCTGGTGAAAATGACTCAGAAAGAAACAAATTTTATCGATGGACACTTATTGGAACCAGCATTCTCTTAAAAAAAGAATGGAAAATGCTTTTTAAGAAAATTAAATTTACTGGGGATTATTATTTTTCATCAGCAAAATCCTTAGGAGTCTAAGTTAAAATATTAATGCAATTTATTATATGAGACTAGCAGATTACGTAATCGAATTCCTAAAAAGTAAAAAAATAGATACTATTTTTACAGTCAGTGGAGGGGGATCAATATATTTGTGTGACGCTTTGTATAAAGCAAAAAAATTGAAATATATTTCCTGTCATCATGAACAAGCAGTGTCGTTTGCTGCAGAGAGTTATTCAAGATACAAGAATAAACCTGGAGCAGCAATAGTTACAACTGGCCCAGGAGGAACAAATAGTACAACAGGGGTGGCATGTTGTTGGATAGATTCAATTCCAACAATATTTATATCTGGACAAGTATACTTAAATCAAACAATTCAAAAAACTAAATTAAGACAAGTTGGCGTACAAGAGATCGATATAGTTAATATGGTAAAAAATTTCACAAAATATTCAGTTATGTTAAAAAATCCAAATAAGATAAAATACCATCTAGAGAAAGCTTATTTTTTAGCCACAAATAGAAGACCAGGACCAGTTTGGATAGATATACCTGCAAATATTCAAAATGCAAACATAGACAAAAATAAATTGATTGGATTTAAACCAAATAAAGAAAATACAAATCACCAAGCTTTACAAAAAAAAATAAGAAATATTGCAAAACTTTTTTTAAAATATGAAAAACCAGTTTTACATCTCGGTCAAGGAGTAAAAATTGCTGGAGGACAAGAATATTTAAGAAAATTAATAAACAAATATAAAATTCCTTTCGCACTAACATGGAATGCTTCAGATTTAATTGAGTCTAATCATAATTCTTATATTGGAAGGCCCGGAGCCTTTGCAGAAAGGGGTACAAATTTTATAATACAAAATTGCAACTTACATTTGTCTATTGGTACAAGATTACCTTTTATGGTTACAGGCTATGATTCCATTGATTTTGCAAGAAAAGCAAAAAAAGTAATGGTTGATATAGATATTAATGAATTAAAAAAAAATGGTACAAAACCAAATATTAAAATTTGTTGTGATGCAAAATATTTTTTGAAGTATTTATATAAATTTATGCCAAAAAAAATTAATCTTTCAAAAGACTGGCTTAAATATTGTAAAGATATTAGAAAAAAATATCCAATAGTTTTACATGAGTTTAGAAATCAAAAAAAAACTATTAATTCATATTACTTTATTGAATGTTTATCTAAACTACTCAATAAAAAAGATACAGTTGTGACTGACATGGGCTTATCTTTTGTGGGTACACATCAGGCATTTTATATCAAAAGAGGACAAAATTTATATACTAATTCAGGACATGCCCCAATGGGCTGGGGTTTACCCGCAGCGATTGGTGCGTGCTATGCAAAAAAAAAACAGAAAATAATATGTTTAACCGGTGAAGGTGGTTTACAAATGAATATTCAAGAATTAGCAACAGTCATGCATAACAAATTACCGATTAAAATATTTATTTATAATAATGGTGGCTATTTAACAATAAAACAAACTCAACAACTAGGATTTAACAGTAGAATTATGGGGTCAAATAAAAAAAGTGGATTATCATTTCCAAGTTATAAAGATATTGCAAAGTCTCACAAAATTAAATATTTTAAAATTTCAAATAGCCAGAATATTAATTTAAAAATTAAAAATGTTCTATCAGAAAACAAACCAGCGATTTGTGAATTAATGATGGATCACAATCAAGAACAAATGCCTAAGGCGATAAATAAAAGACTTTCAAATGGAAAATCTATCCCTACAAAATTTGAGGATATGTATCCATTTTTATCACATGAAGAAATTCAAAAAAATATGCTATAAATAGATATGGAAAAAGCTATTATAATTTCTGGAAACTTAGCACAAGATCATGAATTTATTTATCCTTATTATAGATTGCTAGAAGAAGGTTTTGAAGTTGATGTTTGTTTATTAGAGGGAGAGCCAGTCAAAGGTATTTTGGGAACGACCTTACCTCCAAATAAAAATCAAAAAGTAAAAAATATAGATGAAATTAAAGTTGATGATTACAAAGTTTTAGTTTTGCCAGGTGGAGTTAAAGCAATGGAAAAAGTTAGACAAGAAAAAAAAATAATTAATTTTATTTCTAAATTTAATGACCAAAAAAAAATTATTGCTTGTATATGTAGTGGAGCACAACTTTTGATATCAGCTAAAGTTGTTAAAAATAGAAAAATTGCAGGATATTATAGTATGGAAGATGACTTAATTAATGCAGGTGCAATTTATACTGATAAACCTGCCGTTGTGGATGATAATATAATTACAACCGCCCATTATAAAGATATGGGCCCTTGGATGAAAGAAGTAATTAAAAAGATTTAATCTATTTATCAAATCACCAAATAATCATTTTTATGGCAAATAAAATTCCTTATGTGAACTTAATTAAACAGGCGCAAGAAGATAAGGATCAAATTTTTAATTCTTTAAATAAGATATTTTCTAATGGAAAATTTATTTTAGGAAGTGAAGTTGATAAATTTGAAAGAAAAATTTGTAATTTTTTAAAAATAAAAAATTGTATAGCTTTAAACAGCGGTACAGATGCGTTGGTTTTTGGTTTGTATTTGCTTGGTGTGAAAAAAGGTGATGAGGTAATAACTCCTCCTAATTCATTTATTGCTTCTACGGCAGCTATAGCACATATTGGTGCTGTACCTATATTTGCCGATGTAAGAAATGACCAAAATATAGATCCAATTGATATTGAAAAAAAAATTACAAAAAAAACCAAAGCTATAATGCCAGTTCATTTATCAGGACATCCATGCGAAATGAATGAGATAAAAAAAATATCTAAAAAATATAAAATTCCCATTATAGAAGATGCCGCACAAGCAATTGGTACACGATATAGAAATAAATTTGTGGGGACTTTTGGAGAGATTGGATGTTTTTCTGCACATCCACTAAAAAATTTAAACGCCATAGGAGACGCAGGATATCTTGTTACTAATAATTTTCAATTAGCAAAAAAAGTTAGAATTTTGAGAAATCATGGAATTGAAAAAAGGAACAAAGTTTTAACATTTGGTTATGTTTCGAGAATGGATGCTTTTCAAGCATCTGTTTTAAATTTAAGATTTAATAAATTAAAAAAAATTATTAAAAAAAGAAGATACAATGCTTCATTATATTGTGAACTTCTTAAAAATTTAAAAAGCATTATTCTGCCTACAGAAAAAAAGCATGAATATAATACATACCACACGTTTACAATTTTAGCTAAAAGAAGAAATGAGTTAAAAAAATATTTAGAAAAAAAAGGAATATCAACAGCAATACATTATCCTCATTTAATTTTTGAACAAATTGCTTATAAAAAGAGATTTAAAAAAATAAATTTAAACGATCTTCCAATTTCTAAAAGACAGAATAAAAAAATATTAACATTGCCAATTAATCAATTTATTACAAGTCAACAAATCAAGAAAATTTCTAGAGAAATAAGAAAATTTTATAGAAATTAAATTACAAACTTTATGCTAGATCAGGAGGAGTATTTGATAAGTTATGCAAATCTTAAATCAGGACTTTTTAAGTATCAAAAAAATTTTTTAGACAAAAAAAGCTTAGAAAAATTTTATCATCGAACTTATTATGGTATACCACAATGTTTGCCAGCAGGAATTAAATATTTTAATTATTCCAAAGCTTACTATTTCAAGATAAATAAAAAATATTTTTCAAAAAAAATATTTAAAACTAGTAATTTAAATTATATAGGAAACAAAAAATTTTTTAGATATGGAACTTTATTTGCAAATAATGTTACTCTAAAAAAAAAATATAAAAAAAAATTTAACTTTTATATAAATAATATCTACTTAAGTAGAAAAAAGATTCAAAATCTTCATAAAAAATATAATAAAATTTGTTCCATGCAAATAAGAAACGCTCCACATTATGGACATGAAGCAGTATTTAAATATATTCTTAGTAAATTTGATTTATTAATTTTAAATCCAATTTTTGGAATTAAAAAAAAAAATGATTTTACAGATAAATTTATTACGAAGGCTTTAAAATTTGTAGAAAAAAAATATAAAAAAATTAAATTTATTCCTTTTTGGACAAATTTTTATTATGGAGGACCTAGAGAAGCTATGCATCATCTTGCTATGAGAGAAAAGTTAGGTTTTAAAAATTTTTACATTGGCAGAGATCATGCTGGTGCTGAAAATCTTTACAATCCTTTAGCTTCATCTAATACTGTAAAAAAGTATGTAAATAAGTTTAAAATTAAATCTCTTACTTCAAGAGGTGGATATTATTGTTATAATTGTGAAAATTACGTGATTAAAGGTTTATGTAAACATAAAGGTCTTTTAAATATTTCTGGTACCGAATTTAGAAATTATTTAAAAAAAAATAAAATATATCTGCATGCTGATCCAAATTTACAAAAAATATTAAATTAAAATCTATGACTAAAATACTTTCAACAATAGGACCAATGTCAGATGGTAAAAATTTAAAATATTTTATCAGCAATTCTGACTTAATTAGATTAAATATGTCTCACAATATATTTAGTTGGCACAAAAAAAATATTAATAATATAAAAAAAATAAATCCAAATAGGCTTATTTTAGTCGATATTCCTGGAATAAAACCAAGAACGTTAAACAAAGATATAATTAATATTAAAAAGGGACAAAGAATAAAGTTTGCATATAAAAAATCTATAAAAAAAAATGAACAAGTTATTCCACTATCTAATCCACTACCAAAAATTAAAAAAAATTCAAAGTTTTTTTATTTATCAGATGGAACTTATGAGTTTAAAAATTTAGAGTTTAAAAATAAAATATTGTCCGGAACTTCATCTCAAAGTTTTAATCTTAAACCGAAAAAAGGATTGAATATTCCTTATTCTATTTATAATGATAAAATTCAAGAAAAATTATATTTTTCATTTATTAAAAAAATTAAAAAATTAAATATTGATTGTGTCGGAATTAGTTTTATTCAAAATCCAAAAATTCTTTTAAAACTTAAAAATAAATATCCAAATTTAATTTTTGTTTCAAAAATTGAAAACTATCTTGGTTATAAAAATAGAAAAAAAATAATAGATTACAGCGATGCTATAATGATTGATAGAGGAGATTTAGCAGCTGAAGTTGGAGTATTAAAATTATCTGATTATTCTGATGCTATTATTAGTGATTCAAAAAAAATTGGAAAACCAGTAATAATAGCAACTGAAAACCTAAATTCTTTAATTTATAATAACACTCCAACAAAAAGTGATGTAGTTAACATTGAATACTATATTCAAAAAAAAGTTGATTACATAATGCTTAGTGATGAAACAGCTACTTCAAAAAATTCTAAAAATACTGTTAAGTGGCTTAGAAACTATTTGAACCAAAAAAAAAATAATAAAAATAATGAAAGCTATTTAAAAATAGAAGATATTATAAAAAATTTAAAAAATCAAACACTAGTTCTATTTTCAAAAAAAGGTTATTTTTATGAAAAAATAATTTCATATGAATTTAATAATTTAGTAATTTTTACTGAAAACAATAAACTTAAAAAGAATTTACAATTAAGAAGAAATACTAGTTCTTTATTAATAAAATTTCCAAAAAAATATTTATATAGTTTTTTATATAAAAATATAAAAAAATATAAAAAAGTAATTTTTAAAAATAGTAAATATGCTTACTTAGTAAATGTAATATTTCCTAGAAAAAACTCAAGGGCAAATACCATATCAATGATTCAAGAAAAAGATTTCTAAAAGCCTGTGGAAAAAAAATATAAAGGAATTTGGTTCTAAAAGTTTTAAAATGATTAATTTTCGCAAAATAGAAATAATAGATAAATTTTTAAATCAAAAAGATTATATGGAATTATGTAATCTACCTTTAAATTTTAATTCTACGAACAACACCATTAAAGTCTTTCATAATAAAATAGATATTAATTTGAAAGTGATCAGTTCTTCAATCGATCCATCAATTATTAAAAAATTACAATATAACTATCATGAAAAAGCAATAAATATTTTAAAAAATATATGTCCAGAAAAAGTAGATCTATATGATTATTCTGACTTTACTTTAATATCTACTGACAAAGATTATAAATTTCCTATTCATGATGATATCCCAAATAAATTATTGAGTGGTGTAATTTATCTAAATCCATCAAAAAATATTGGGACATTATTTTATTCAGATAAATATGGTAATAATAAAAAAACTATTGAGTGGAGAAAAAATAGAGGTGTTTTTTTTTCAAGAAGAGAAGAAGAAACTTGGCATTCTTATGAAGGAGACGGAATTTCAGATAGACTTGCGCTCGTTTATAACCTCAACACAAAAAATATAAAAAAAGTTTTTGAAATTGAAAAAAAAAATTATGTAAAAGGTATGCTTAGATATAAATTAAATCCTTTTTTGCACAAGTATTTGAAAATAACTATTTAATTTAAGAATTTAGTATGACAAAGATAGTAGCACTAATTATCTATAAGATTATTATATTTTTTGATAAAGTATTTTACTTTGTTTTTAAAAGAAATTTTTTTATTTGGATAAAGGATTATATACAAAACGATTCCTATGTTAAAAAAAAAATATTAGGTAAAGAAATAATTTTTTTTGTTCCTAACCATCTTACAAATTGGAGAGTTGATAATTTTTTTACAAAAGAGCCAGAAACAATTGAATGGATAAATAAATTTAGTAATAAAGATGAAATTATATTTTGGGATATAGGTGCAAATATTGGTATTTATTCTTTATACGCAGCACTAAAGCATAAAAATATTCAGGTAACAAGTTTTGAACCTTCCACAAGCAATTTAAGAGTATTGACTAGAAATATATCTATAAATAATTTAAATAATAAAATATCAGTTTTTAACAATCCTCTTACAAATAAACCAAATAAAATATTAACCATGAAAGAAACTAATTTTATTGAAGGAGGTGCCTTTAATACTTTTGGTGAGGAAATTAATTTTGAGGGCAAAAAGATTGATTCTAAAATGGAATACAGAATTTATGGAACATCTATTAATTATATCCTTGAAAAGGATATATTAAATATACCAGATTATATTAAGATTGATGTTGATGGTATAGAGCATCTTATATTAGATGGAGCTAGTAATTATTTAAATAATAATAAGCTTAAAGAAATATTAATAGAAATCAATGAGAACTTTGAAGATCAATATCGAAGTATATTTAAAATAATGAATGAAAATAATTTTATACTAAAAGATAAAAAAAGAAATGAGAGTCTAATTGATAAAAATAACAAAACTTATAATTTTATTTTTGAAAAGGTAAACAAAAAAGGCTTTTAAGAAAATGAGTAGATTTTTTGGCTTATGGCTTTTTGGACTTTCAGGGTGTGGAAAAACATATATTTCTAAAATTTTGAATTCAAAAAAAAAAAATTCTATAATTGTCGATGGAGACCAAGTTAGAAAACTTGTTAGTTTTGATTTAGGTTACGATATTAAATCTAGAGAAACACAAATTTTAAGAATGTATGGAATTTCCAAAATAATAATAAACTCAGGTTTTTTTCCAATTATATCTACAGTTTATTTTAATAGTAAATTACAAAGATTATGTAACAAATCTAAAATTTTACCAATTTTTGTAGAGAGAGAAAATATAGAAAAAATAATTTCAAGACATAAAACATATCAAAATAACAAAAATGTAGTAGGTAAAGACTTAAAATATCCAAATATTAAAACTTTAAAAATTATAAATAATAATAAAAAAAATTTTATCCTAAAAGATAAGTTGTTAAAGAAATTTGATATAATTTAATTTCTTATATTTTTTAAATTATGAAAGACGAAAAAATAAAAATATTGCTTTGTGCATTTGGTTCTGGATCAAAGTTATTACAGGCACATCTAAGTAATTCTTACAAACTTTTTACATTGCCAGCTTATCCTCTTCTATATTTTCCAATTTATTTTAATATTTGGTTGAAGGATCATAAATTAAATTCAAAAAAATTATTTAGCCTATTAGAAATACAATTTAAATCAATTTTTGATACAAGAGAAATTTTAGGTTTCAATGGCACAAACCAACTTGGAAAAAATAAAAAAAATTTTATTAAAATTTCAAAAAAAAAATTTAAAAATCATTTTATTAAATTTTTTGAAAAAAAAAAAATAAATCTTAAAAATTCAATTATTGGAATACATCAAGCATATATATATTCTATTAATAAAAATGACTCTCAAATTTTGTATCATCCACACAGTTTAGATATTTACAAAAAATACCTTTATAAAAATTTTATTAATTCAAAAACTCTTTTAACAATTAGAAATCCTATTTTAAATTTTTGGAGAAGCGCTCATGCTGATACAAGCATTGATAAAATAAGATTTGATACTACAGATTATGAGAATTTAAGAAATTATAGATACGTAAATAGACTAAGAGATATATATTTAAATTTTTCTAGTTTTGATAAAAATTTGATAAGATTTAGATTATTCAAATTTGAGGAACTTAAACAAAATAAAGAAAAATCATTAAAAAAAATTTGTAAATATTTTAAAATTCATTTTGATAAACATAAAATACTTACACCAAAATTTGGTAATAAAATATGGTGGGGAAGCAAAATTTATAAAGGATCTAAAGAAAAATATTTAGTTAAGAATCTCAATAACAGTCAAATAGAAGATCAAAGAAATTTTTATAAATTTGAGAAGATGATATTGGAACAAGCATTGCTACCTTTTTTAATTAAATTTGGTTATAAAAAAAAAAATAAAACTTATTTAAATCAGATATTATTCTGGGTATATATTTTTTTTCCAACTAAATATGGTCTTACTCTGTTTTTATCAAGATTAAATATATTTAATTTAATTCTTTATTTTAAAAACTGTATTAAAGAATTTTCCTCTATCAAATTGAAAAATTATTATTTTAATGCAATGTATAAATTTAAATGGAGTTATTCTATAGCTTTCTTATTGAAGAATAATTTTGTAAGGAAAAAATGTTTTTATTCTAAAAATAATTTTTTTTGGAATTTAATTAATTTACTAATTAAATTATTTTTATATCCAATTTTTCAGTTAGAATTATTGATAATGTATTTTTTTAGAATTTATTTACTCATAAGAATAAAGCAAATAATATCTAAAAATATTATATTTATGAAAATACTCAAATAATTAATGAAAAAATTAATTAAGGTTGTATTTGGCACTATTATCTTTTGTATAATTTTTTCTCTAAAACCTTTTGTAAGCATTAGAATAGGGAAGTATCCTATAGATAGAATTGGACCATATACAGTTACTCCAGAAATTTGGAAAAGAAAAAAACAGTTATCAAAAATCAAATCTATTGATTTGTGGGGACATATTAGATCAAGAGTACCGAATACTTTCCTTTATAAAATTGTTTCAAGAGAAGTAAGATTTGTTCCAATATATGTATACTCAAGTTTAGAACTTTTTTTTAAGGTTTTTAATTTAAATAAATTAAGTAAAAATTTTTTTTTAAGAGCATATACTCGTGATACTCAAAATATAATTGATAATTTTGATCCAATTTTAAAACTGACCGATAAAGAGAAAAGAGAAGCTGAATTTATACTTAAAAGTCATAAAATTGATCTATCAAAAAAAATAGTTTGTATAAATGTAAGAGACTCTTTTTTTCTTAAAAAAATTTTTCCAAATTTTGACTCTTCATACCATAATCGTAGAGATGCTGAAATTGATAATTATTTAGAAGTTATAAAGTATTTAATCTCAAAAGATTATCTTGTAATTAGAATGGGAAAATTTATGAAAAAAAAAGTAAATTTTAAACATCCTAATTTTATAGATTATTCGTTTTGTGAATTTAAAACTGATTTGTTAGACGTATATTTTGGATATAGATGTTTTATGACAATTTCATCTGGCTCTGGTTGGGATAGCATTCCTTACAGTTTTAGAAAACCTATACTTTATACAAATTTCTCAAGTCACAGCAAATTACAACTAAGTTCTGTTAGACATATGTCAATTTTCAAATTAGTAAAAAATAATAACAATCAATATCTGAATATAAAAGAATTACTAGATAATGACTTAAATCTTATAACAAATATTTATGAAGAGAAAAAAAGTCTTGTCAGCAATTTAAACTATATAGAAAATACCAGTGAAGATTTGTTATCTGCTGTCAAAGAATTTGAAAATTATGTAAACAACGATTATAAGCTTAATCAAGAACAAATAAAGTATAATAAAAATTTTTTGAGTAATTTTAAAGCAGAAAATGTTAAAGATATTTATGGAGAACCAGCTCATAGTGAAGTGTTGAATGGGGTGATATCATCTAGTTTTTTAAAAAAATATGAAGAAATTTTATTTTAAAAATCTTACATTAAATATACTATTAAAAAATGAAATTTTCAAAATCTCTGTTTAATAGATTTCAAAAAGAAACAATTAGAGAAATTAAAAAAATATCTTCAAAAGATATAAATAAATTATTTTCTTTTATAAAAAAAATTAAATTAAATAGTAAAAAAATTCTAATATTTGGAAATGGAGCTGGACAATCTATAGCAAATCATTTTTCAGTTGATTTAACAAAAAATGCGAAGGTAAGATGTCTATCTTTTAGTGAAGGAAATCATCTCACTTGTTACTCCAATGATTACGGATTTGAAAAATGGATAGTTAAAACTATAGAAAAATACTATGATAAAGGCGATTTAATTATTTTAATTAGCGCATCGGGTAGATCAAAAAACATTATTAATGCTGCCAAATATTGTAATAAAAAAAAAATAAATTTTTTTAGCCTGTCAGGCTTTGGTGGAAAGACATCACTAAGGTTAAATTCTAAAAATAATATTTACGTAAACTCAAGATCATTTAATATTATTGAGATAGTTCATTTATATATATTAATTCAAATTGTCGATTTGATAAAAGGTAAATTAGAGTACTCAAATAAGTTATAAAATTAAATATAAATTAAAGATGATAAAAAAAACTATTAAGAAAATAGTAAATATTTTTGGGTATGATTTTAAAAAATTCAATAAAAAAGATTACGATCTAAGTCTAGATGAAATATTAAAAAAAAAACTACCTACTGATCCAATAATATTTGATGTTGGGGCGAACAAAGGACAATCCATTGAGAAATATTTAAAATTATTCGGCAATCCTACAATCCATAGTTTTGAACCAATTAAGGAAGAAATAAATAAGCTCGAAAAAAAATATCAAAATAATAAAAATATATATTTAAATAATTTTGCATTGGGTGAAAAAAATGAAATTAAAGATTTTAATATTACTGTAAAATCTGACAACTCTTCATTTAATGAAATTACCTTGGGTACAGAGTGGTTAAAAACTAGAAGCAGACAAAATAATACTAGTGAACTAGCTTATGTAAAAAAAATTGAAAAGGTAAAAGTTTCTACTTTAGATGAATATGTTAAATTTAATAACATTGATAAAATAGATTTGATAAAAATTGATACACAAGGTTATGAAGATAAAGTTTTAGAGGGAAGTCAAAATACAATAAAAGGCAATAAAATAAGCGTTATTCAAACAGAAATAATGTTTGATAATAATTATAAAAAATATTTCAGTTTTAGTGATTTGGAAAAATTTATTATTCCATATGATTTTCGAATGGTTGGTATAGATTTGGTACATAGTAATATATTTTCTGGTTTTGTTTTTTCAGGAGATATTCTTTATTTTAATAAAAAAAAATTTAAAATTTAAATCGAAAAATACAAAATGCATTTTCAATTACTTGATTGTACTTTTAGAGATGGAGGATATTATAATAATTGGGAATATCCTTTAAGTTTAGCAAAAAAATATATTAATGCTGTTTCAAAAACAGAAATTAGGTTTGTTGAATTAGGATTTAGATCAATAAACAAAAAAAGGAAAAGTAGAGGATTATTTTGGTATACAGATGATAATGTATTTAAAAAATTAAATATTCCAAAAAATATAAAAATAGGTGTTATGATAAATGCATCAGACTATATAGTTCAATCTAAATATATAGATAAATTGAATCTTAAAAAAAATTTTTTAAATAAAAAATGCATATATTTTGTGAGAATTGCATTTCATTTTAAAGAAATAAAATATGCATTAAAAATTAACAGTATTCTAAAATCATATGGATATTTTGTAGGTCTAAATTTAATGCAAATATCAAGATTAAAAACAAAAGAAATTGAATATGCAAGTAAACTTATAAATAAAGCAAAACCAGATGTTTTTTACATTGCAGATAGTCTTGGTGTTGTTAAAGAAAAATCGTTAACAAAAATAAACAAATTAATCAGAAAATATTGGAAGGGACAACTCGGTATACATGCACATGATAATTTAAAATTAGCATTAAAAAACACTTTAAAAGCGAAAAAACTGGGATTTACTTGGTTGGACTCTACTATTTTAGGAATGGGACGAGGACCAGGAAATGTAAAAACTGAGAGCTTACTTCATGCATTAAATCTAAAAAAAGGTAAAGAACAAATAAATAATTTAATTAAGAAATACTTTATAAAATATTTAGATACTTATAAGTGGGGAACAAACAAATATTATAAATTATCAGCGAATAAAAATATTCATCCAACTTATGTTCAAGAAATGCTTTCAGATGATAGGTATAAACCAAATGATATTATATTTGTTTTAGATAAAATTCAAAACTCATATTTTTATGATCCTAATATTTTAAATAATTTTAAAAAAAAAATATTATTAAACTTTAATGAAAATAATTTTGATAAAATTAAAGTTAACAAAGATGTATTGCTTATAGCCAATACTAAAGGTTTAAGCAAAAATAAAAGTAAAATTATTAAATTTATTAAATTAAACAATCCCACAGTAATGAGTATAAATCCAAATAATAAAACTTATGAACAATTTATTGATTACAATGTAGCATGTAATGATATACGAATTTATGCAGACTTAAAAAAATATCAATCAAACAAAATAAAAACGATTGTACCATTTGGAAACGTTGATAAAAATCTATTTAAAAGTTTAAAATTAAATCAATTCATAAATATTGAGTGTAATTTTAATAATGATGATGATTATTCATTTTTAGGTACTAAAATTTTATTACCAAAAAAACTTTCAACTGCATTTGCTTTAGCAATATGCGATCTAAAGAAAGTTAAAAGAATATTTTTAGCTGGATTTGAGGGTTATAAAAATAATCAAAAGAAACGACAAGAGATGAATAAAATTTTTATTAAATTTAATAAACAAAAAAGATTTGTAAAAAAAATAAAACCATTAACTAAAACTCTTTATCAGCTAAACAAATAATGTTGGATTTTGTAATTGTAATTCCTGCTAGATTAAAATCTAATCGACTGCCCAAAAAGCCGTTAATTAAAATCTTAGGCAAAGAGATGATACTAAGAACAATTGAAAGATGTAAATTAAGTGTAAGTCAAAAATTAATTTATGTTGCAACAGACAGTACTAAAATAAAAAAATTTTTATACAGAAAAAATTTTAAAAATGTAATACTAACATCAAAAAAAAATAAAACAGGAACAGACAGAATTTATGAATTTTCAAAAATTATAAAAGCTAATAGATATATTAATGTTCAAGGAGATGAACCAATTGTAAATCCCAAAGATATTAATAAAATTATAAATTGTTCAAAAAAAGATAATTCATTTATTTATAATGGCTATGCAATAGTTAAAAATAAAAAATTAATATCTAATAAGAACATTCCTAAAGTTGTATTAGATATGCATGACAATTTACTTTATATATCTAGATCCGATATACCATCAAATTTCAAAAACAATAATAATAATATTCTAAAACAAATTTGTATATATTCTTATCCAAGAAACATTCTAAATAAAGTCTTTAAATTAAACAAAAAAACTAGATTAGAAAAAATAGAAGATATAGAAATTTTAAGATTTTTAGAATGTGGATATAAAGTTAAAATGTTAAAAATGTCAGGTAAATCAATGGCGGTTGATGTTCGAAGTGATGTTTATAAAGTTGAATCAATTTTAAAAAAAAATGAAAAATTTGCTTAAAGTTTTTAACAGCTGTTCATACAAGGAAAAAAAAGAAGTATATTTAAATATATTTTTAATGTTCATTGTATCTTTGTTAGAAGCATTTAGCATAGGATTGATTCTTCCAATATCTCAACTTATCTTTAATGATAATAATATATTTTCTAAATTTTTATTGTTTGAAGAAAAAAATAAAAATATTCTATTTTTTATTTTAATTTTTGTATTTCTAATTATTTTAAAAAATATTTTTTTTAGTTTTGTTTATTATAGAATAAGTGTTTTTTCCGAAAACATAAGAAATAAACTAGCAAAATTTATTTTTAATAAATATATATATTTAGATTACCTAGATTATCTAAAGCTCAAACCTGGAGAGACTATAAGAAATTTATCTTCTTACCCATCAATTTATCAACAGTATATTTTTTCTGGTATTAATTTACTTCAAGAAATTTTAATAGTATTTTTTATTACTGCTTTATTATTTATTGCTAACTATAAAGCAACAATAATAGGGGTTTTTTTTATAATTTTAATTGTATTATTTTCTAAATTAATTTTTAAAAAAAAACTAAAAAACATTGGAACTATACTAGCAGAAAATACTGCAAAATATTCTAAGTATATTCATTTTTCAATGAATTGTATTAAGGATATAAAACTTTTTAAAAGTGAAATTCAGTTCGAAAAAAGATTTAACAATTTTTTTGAAAAATATTCTAAAGCATCAGCTCTAAATCAATTTATTAATTCTCTTTCAAGACTTTTAGTTGAAATTTACCTAGCAATAATAATTGCTGTATTATTTTTGTATATTCATTTTGCGAAATTCGATATACAAAATTTTTTGCCAATACTTACGCTTTTTGCAGTTGCAACACTGAGATTATTACCTTCTGGGTCAAAGATTATTGGCAACAATAATACAATTTCATTCTTGAACCCTATGGTAAGAGAAATTTTAAAACTTATAAATAATTCAGAAAAATTTATAAATTCGAAGCAAAAAATAATTGAAGAAAACAATAATGAAAAAATAAATAACAATGAAGCAGCTAGTACATTGCTTGAACTAAAAAATATTAATTTTCAATTCACAACAAATAAAAATAGTGTTGAAACAAAAATTAAAAATTTAAATTTTAAAATAAGAAAAAATACTTTTTTTGGGATATTAGGAAAGAGTGGCAGTGGAAAAAGTACTTTATTAAACTTAATTTGTGGATTAATAACACCGTTAGACGGAAAAATTTTATATCAAGACCAAGATATTTCTAAATTTAAAAATAAATGGAAAAATAAAATAGGATATGTTCCGCAAGAGGTAAAACTTTTTGATGATACAATTTTAAATAATATAACTATGTATGATGATAAATATTCAGATAATAATAGAATAAACAGTTTGTTAAATATTTTAAATCTTGGAGATTTTGTAAAAAAATTGCCAAAAAAATTGGATACAATTTTAGGATCAGATGGAGTTGAATTATCAGTTGGTCAAAAACAAAGAGTTGGGATTGTTAGAGCACTTATAAGAAATCCAGAAATAATAATTTTAGACGAGTCAACAAATTCATTAGATAAAAAGACAGAAGAAGAAATAATTAAATTTATGAAGATTTTGAAGAAAGATAAAACAATTATTTTTGTAACACACGATCAAGAGCTTTCTAAAATATGCGATGAAGCCATTAATCTTGATGATTTATAGTATGAGATTTATATTAGGTATAGCAAATTTTAATAAAAAATATGGTTTTGCAAATAAAATAAATCATAAAAAAATAAATTTAATTTTAAAAAAAGCATGTAATTTAAAAATAAAAGAAATAGATACAGCGAATAACTATTTTAAGCCTAATAAAATACTTAGCAAAAATAAATTTAAAAAAAATTTTTTAATAAATACCAAAATAACAATTATTAAAGGTAATAACTATAAAAAAAAAATTGATAATGATATTAAAATTTTTAAAAAAAATTTTAATTCAAATACTATAAATACTCTATTTTTTCATGACAGAAGACAAATATTTGAAAAAAATATTAAAAATATAGTTGACTATATGTCAGAATTGAAAAAAAAAAAAATAATTAAAAAATTTGGATTTTCTATTTATAATAAATACGAATTAAAAAAAATACTGAATCACTTTAGTCCTGATGTTATTCAAGTTCCGGGTAATGTTTTTGATCAAAGATTTTTAAATAAAAAAGAGATCAATATTTTGAAAAAAAAAAATATAGAAATACAAATTAGGTCAATTTTTTTACAGGGAGCAAGTTTAAAACGAGGATTAACTTTAAAAGATAAAAAATCTTCAAAAATTTTAAAAAGTTATTGGAAAAAAATAGACAAATTAAATTTAAGTACATTAGATTATAATATAAATTTTTTAAAAAAATTTGAAAGGTTTGTTAAGTTTATTGTAAGTTTTGAAAATGAAATACAATTTAAAGACTTAGTTGTAGGTTTTAAAAGAAAAGATAAAAATTATAATAATGGTTTTAAAACAAATTATCAAAAATTAATTAATCCTTATTTATGGCAAAAAATATAATAGCAATAATTCAGGCAAGAATAACATCCACAAGATTTCCAGGTAAAGTTTTAAAAAAAATATCTAAAGAAATGTCAATTATTGATTTAATGTATAAAAGACTATCAACTTCAAAAAAAATTAAAAAAATAATTTTTGCAATTCCAAAAAATAAAAAAAATAAAAAGTTAAAAGAATACATAAAATTAAAAAAATACTCTTATTATGAAGGAAAAGAGTTAGATGTGCTGAATAGATTTTATTGTGCTGCCAAAAAATTTAAGGCTAAAAATGTTATTAGACTTACAGCAGATTGTCCTTTAATTGATGGAAAAACATTAGATCAACATATTGATTTTTTCCATAATACTAAAAGTGATTATATAACAAATCAATTAAACAGAACATATCCCGACGGTTATGATATAGAAATTTTAAGTTTTAATTTATTAAAAAAGTTAAATAAAATAACAAAACTGAAAGAAGATAGAGAGCATGTAACTACATATATAAAAAGAAATAGAAAGAATATTAAATCATTAAAATTTGAAAAAGATTTATCAAATCTTAGACTAACGATTGATTATAAAGAAGATTTATTTTTTTTGAAAAAATTAATTTTAAATTTAAAAAAAATTAATTTTTCCCTAGTTGATATTTATAATTATTGTAAAAAAAATCCTAAAATACATAAAAATGTAAACTATATAAAAAAACCTAATGGCCAAAATTTGTGGTCTGAAGCAAAAAAAATAATGCCCCCTGGATCAATGTTATTATCAAAAAATCCAGATATTTTTTTAAAAAATAATAGTCCTGCTTATTTTACCAAAGCAAAAGGATGTTTCATATGGGATCTTGGTGGAAAAAAATATATAGATTTTTGTTATATGGGCGTAGGCACAAATATTTTAGGTTACTCTAATAATAAAGTAGATTCAAAGGTTAAGAAAGTAATCGACAAAGGGACTTGCTCAACACTAAATTCCAGAGAAGATATAGATTTAGCAAAAAAAATAATAGATCTACATCCATGGTTCGATGCTGTTCGTTTTGGAAGAGGAGGTGCAGATACTAATTCTATTGCAATACGTTTAGCTCGATCCTTTACAAAAAAAAACAAAATTGCAATATGTGGCTATCATGGTTGGCACGATTGGTATCTTTCAGCAAATTATAAATCAAAAAGTTTAGATAATTTTTTGTTTCATAACGTTGAAATAAAGGGCGTTCCAAGCTACCAAAAAAATCAATCTTTTGTGTTTGAATTTAATAATATTAATAGTTTTTACAAATTGATGAAAAAAAAGGGTTTTGGTGCAGTAATTATGGAAGTACAAAGAAATATCAAACCAAATATAAAATTTTTAAAAGCAATTAGAAATTTTTGTTCAAAAAATAATATTGTTTTAATTTTTGATGAGTGTTCTTCCGGTTTTAGAGAAGTTTTAGGGGGGGTGCATAAAAAATTTAAAGTATATCCTGATTTAGCAATGTTTAGTAAATCAATTGGGAATGGATATCCAATCACAGCCTTGGCTGGAAGATCAAGTATTTTGAATGAAAGCTATAAAACATTTATAAGTAGTACATACTGGTCAGAAAGAATTGGACCCACTGCCGCATTAGCTTCTATAAATGAAATGGAAAGAATAAAATCTTGGAAACTTATAGCTCAAAAAGGAAGATATATAAAAAACAAAATTTTAAAACTTTCAAAAAAATACAAAATTAATCTCAAAATTAATGAATCTATATCAATTATAAACTTTAAAATTTTAGGCAAATATGATCATGTTGTGTATAAAAATTTTATTTCTCAAGAAATGCTAAAAAAAAATTTTATTTGTAATGATACAATCTATATTTCCATAGCACATACTAAAAAATTAATTAATAAATACTTGAAAGAATTGGAAATAATATTTAAGAAAATTTCTTTATATGAAAAAAATGAAGAATTGTTTGTAAAGTTAGAACAAGAAATATCAAATATTGAATTTTTTAAAAGGTTAAATTAGATGAAGAAATTTATTATTGGTTCAAAAAAAGTTGGTGTAAATTTACCAGCTTATTTTATTGCAGATATAGCAGCAAACCACGACGGAAATCTTAATAAAGCTATAGATTTAATACATTCATGTGCAGAAGCGGGTGCAAATGCTGCAAAATTTCAACATTTTAGTGCAGAGACTATTGTTAGTGATAGAGGTTTTAAAAGCTTGAATAAAAAATTCTTATCACATCAAAAAAAATGGAAGAAAAGTGTTTTTGAAGTTTATAAAGATGCTAGTATAAATTTAAAATGGACAAGTAAATTAAAGAAAGCTTGCAAAGAAGCAAAAATTGATTTTTTAAGTACACCTTATTCATATTTTTTAGTAGACCATTTATATAAATATATACCTGCATATAAAATTGGTTCAGGAGATGTTAATTGGATAGAATTTATTTCCTATGTAGCAAAAAAAAAAAAACCAATACTTATAGCAACTGGCGCTACAAATATAAAAGAAGTAGAGAATTTAGTAAAATCAATTTACAAAATTAATAAAAAAATTATATTGATGCAATGTAATACAAATTATACAGGCAATGAAAATAATCTAAATTATATAAATTTAAATGTTCTTAAGACTTACAAAAAAAAATTTCCTTATCTAATTCTTGGCTTAAGTGATCATACTTTTGGACATTCTTCAGTTTTAGGAGCAATAAGCTTAGGGGCAAGAGTAATAGAAAAACATTACACTTTAAGTAATAATTATATAGGGCCAGATCATTATTTTTCAATGAATCCTTTAACTTGGAGAGAAATGATAAATAGGTCAAGAGAACTAGAAAGTTGTTTGGGTTCTAAAATTAAAAAAGTTGAAATTAATGAAAAAGATACTGTAATAATACAAAGAAGATCGGCTCATGCAGCAAGAGATATAAAAAAAAATCAAAAAATAAATAAAAATGATATAGAATTTCTAAGACCAAGTCCTAAAAATTCATTTAATCCAACCGAAATTAAAAAAATTATAAACAAAAAATCAAAAAAATTTATTCCAAAAGGTAGTACAATTTTTTACAAAGATGTATTTTGATAAACAAAAGCATGTTGTCATTATACCAAGTTATAATGAAATAGAAACTTTGCCTAAAATAATTAAAGATATTTCAAAGAAAAATATTCAGGTAATTGTTGTTGATGATAATTCAATAGATAATTCGATTAAAGTTGTTAAAAATTTAAATATAATATTATTAAAAAATAAAGAACGTTTGGGTTATGAAAAAAGTTTAAATCGTGCATTTAGATTTGCAAAAAAAAAAAGATTTAAATATCTAGTTACTTTCGATGCAGATGGGCAACAGCACACAAAAGATATAGATAGAATATTTAAAAAACTCGTAAGAGGTAGAAATTTTGTAGTGATTGGAGAGAGAAATAAAAAGCAGAGAATTTTTGAATACTTGTTTTCAATATATACTAATAAATTTTTTAATATCAAAGATCCATTATCTGGTTTAAAAGGAATTAATTTGGAAAAAGTAGGTTCTAATGTTAGTAATATACCTTTCAATAATTCGGGCACACACATTTTATTGCAATGTATAATGAAAAAATTAAAAATAGGAACTATCAGAATAAAAATGAAAAAAAGAATAGGAAGATCTAAATATGGTAATTTTTTATCTTCTAATTATAAGATATTTTACTCCTTGATCTATTTTATTTATAAACAATTAAAAATATGAAACTAAAATCTTTAAATAATAAAAATATTTTAATCACGGGCGGAACAGGATCATTCGGAAATAAATTTGTTGAATTAACTCTTAAATATCAGAATCCTAAAAAGCTTGTTATTTTTTCAAGAGATGAAATGAAGCAATGGGAGATGGCTAAAAAATTTGAAAAGGATAAAAGAGTAAGGTTTTTTTTAGGAGATGTTAGAGATAAAGCTAGATTAAATAGAGCGTTAGACGGAATAGATCTAGTGGTTCATGCTGCGGCAACAAAAATTGTACCTACAGCAGAATATAATCCATTTGAAGCTGTAAAGACAAATATTTTTGGTTGCATGAACTTAATTGATGTTTCAATTGATAGGAATATTTCTAAAGTTGTTGCATTATCAACTGACAAAGCATCAAACCCAGTTAATTTATATGGAGCAACAAAATTAGCGGCAGATAAACTTTTTTCAGCGTCAAACGCCTATAGTGGCTATCATAATACAAAATTTTCTATAGTTAGATATGGAAATGTTATGGGCTCTAGAGGTTCAATAATTCCTTTTTTTTATGAACAAAGTAAGAAAAATATATTTACACTTACAGATAAAAGAATGACAAGATTTATGATGACCCTTGATAATGCTGTTAAACTTGTATGGAAAGCTTTAGACGACATGAAAGGTGGAGAAATGTATGTGGTAAAAGCCCCATCAATGAAAGTAATTGATATAATTCATAGTTTATCTTCTAAACCTAAAATAAATATTATTGGAGTTAGACCAGGGGAAAAAATTCATGAGCAAATGATTTCCTCAGAAGAAAGTCCTTACACATATGAATATAAAGAATATTTTAAAATTTTACCACAGGTAAGTGATGATTATAAAAAATATAAAGTACCTAAAAAAAATATAGTCTCAAAAGATTTTATTTATAGCTCGGACACAAATAACAAATGGATGAAAAATTTAGAATTACAAAAATGGATTAAAAAAAATTATCCATAAAATTTATAATGTCATTGTGTTTTTTTATCAAAGATCATCAAGATTTAGATCATTTTGTTCCAATAATTAATTTTTTAAAAGATAATAATAAAATTTTAGTAAATTTAGAAAATGATGAATTAATTAGTGATAATAGAATTAATTTTATAAATAAATTTGTAGAAATAAATAAGATTAATCAAGATAATAAATATATCCAATATTTTAAAAACCAGATTTTTAAATATGATTTTTTAACTAAATTAATATTTTTTATTATTCATATATTTTCAAAAATAAAAATTTTTAATTTTTTTTTTAAAAACCATTTTTTAATAAAAAAAAAAATTAAAGCAATTATTTATGATCATAGACCACCACAGAATTGTAGCTATATTTTTTTAAGCAAATTATTTAAAATAAAAATTTTAGCTATTCCTCACGGATATCATATTTTTACAGAAAGAATTGATTTTGCAGAAACTCAAAAAAATAGAAATATATTTGATTATTACACTGTTCAAACTGATTTTCAAAAAAAAACCTTGGAATCACTAGGTATAAAAGAAAAAAAACTTGAAGTTTTAGGATCTCCAAGATTTGAAAAAAAATGGATAAACACTCTTAAAGATATTTATGTTAGTAAAAATAAATTATTCAAAAATGAAAACCCAGTACTAAGTATTTTTCTTGGACACTGGAAATACGGAATTGATAGAATAAAAACAATGAATTTATTAAAAGATATTCTATCTTTAGATAAGTATAATATCTTGCTTAATTTACACACACGAGGAACAAGCGAGCTTGAAGCAAATGAAATTAACGAATTGAAAAAAAAAAAAAATTTAATCATTAATAATAATAAATATCACGCTACTCAAGTTATAGATTGTTCTGATGTGGTAATAGGAGTTGGAACAAGTGTGTTATTAGAATGTATTACCAAAGGCAAATGCTTTTTTTATCTAGGTTATTTACAAAAATATAAAACAATTTTTAACGAATTAAATAACAGCCAACTAATAAATTCTAAAGATGATATCTTAAATAAATTAAAAAATCTTAACATTCAAAAAAATAACTTTTTAGATTGCAAAAGTGATTTTTATTCAAAATTTGTAAAAAATAAAAATACCTCACTGCAAAATTTGCACATAACTTTTTTTAATAAGATAATTTATTAATTTTGTGAATAAAAATATTTTTTTAAGAAACTTAAAATATGAAGATATAAATAAAAATTATTTATCATGGTTTAATAATATTCAAATATCAAAATATATTTATGCATCAAAAAAAATCTCAACTATTAAGGAGCTTAAAAACTATTATTTGAATAAAAAGAAAGACAATAAAGTTCTTTTTTTAGCAATTCTTAACTATAAAAAAAAACATATAGGAAATATAAAATTTGAGTCTTTAAAAAAAAATTCTAAAAAAATTTACATGGGAATTATGATTGGAAATAAAAGTTATGTTAATAAAGGTATAAGTAAGATAATTTTTAAAAAAGCAGAAAGAAAATTTTTCAAAAAATTTGGTATTAAAAGTTATTATGCAAATGTTAATCCGTTAAATAAAATAGCTTTAAATGCGTATTTGAAAAATAATTTTAAATTATTAAAAAAAAGCAAAAATAATATTGAATTGATAAAATATTTATGACCTTTGATGATAAAATTATTGAAATAAGAAAAGAAATTTTAAATTCAGATTACAATTTTTTAAATAATCACAAAATTATAAATGAGTTTGTGGAATATGATATTCCAATAAATAAATCTATAAAACAAAGATTGTATCAATTATTAATTACTTACGAATTTAATAAAAAAATATTAAATTTTTATGAAAATAAAAAACCTTTTTCTCATCCACTGCCTTCTCAATGGATCGATATTTTAGAAAAAAATAAAATTAAAGTATCAATTTTTTCCTCAATTTTTTTTGCAATTTTTAAAATAAAGTTTTTTCTTAAAGCTGTTAAAGTCTTATTTTTAAGTTATTATTGCAAAGAAAATAAAATTAATAATGAATTTAATTATATTCATAATTTAAATAAAAATGTAATTAAAAATATAAACCATAATAATAATTTATTTTCTTGGTTTGGAAAATATTTTAATGATGGAGTTAGGTTTTATGCTCATGATTGTAGATCTATCGAAAAATATAAAATAGAAAAGTTAACAATAATTAATCAAAATCTATTTTGTATAAACAATATTTATATTTTTTTTAAATTTTTTTTTCTCTTAATTAAGATAACTTTAATGGGTATTTTTTTTTATAATTCATTACTATTATTATTAGATGAAATTATTAAATTAAAAATTATTTCAAAAAAAAATAAAAATTTACCTAATAAAATTTTGTTTGACCATTCAGAATCAATTTTTAAACCGCTTTGGACATATTGTTTAGAAAAAAAAAATATAAAGTGTATGGTTTTTTTTTATTCTACAAATAATTCACCTATAGTCTTTGAAAAAAACCAGGCAGACAACATTGCAAGTTTAATAACGCATGGGTGGGAGCTTATGAGTTGGAATCATTATCTTGTTTGGGATGAGTATCAATTAAATTATTTCTCTAAATATTTTAAAATTAATAAAAATTATTTTGAAATATCTGGACCAATACCTCTTGAAGGCGGGATAGTGATAAATCAAAAAGAAAAAAAAAAATTAATTTCTGTATTTGATGTTACTCCTTTTAAAAGTGAATATTATAAGAGTTTAGGTTTACCTCTGTGTTACTATAATTTTGAAAATTTAAAGAATTTTTATGAAAATTTAAGTGAAATAATTGATAATAATTTTTATCAATTAATTTTTAAAGTAAAAAGAATTACAAAAAATACTGATCAAAATTATATAAAATTTTTAAAATCTTTAGAGAACAAAGGTTTTTTAATTTATGATAATGCCTCTTCTTTTGATCTAATTAAAATTTCCACAAAAGTTATATCAATGCCATTTTCTTCTACGTCTATTATAGCAAAATATTACAATATAGATACTGTTTACTTTGATCCTGCAAATAAATTGAAATTTTTAAATGGATATAAATTATTTAATCATGGTATAAAAATATTAAACAAGGAAGAAATAAAAAACTGGTTAATTAAAAATTAAATTATGAACGATGTCAAAAATTTAAAATTAAATAGAATAGTTATGGAAGTTTTTGGTGGGTGTAATTATACTTGCCAGATGTGCCCCCAATCCAACCCAGGTAGAGGTAAAGGCTTTACTAGAAAAATGCCTTTAAAAGAATTCAAGAGAATATTGGATGAATTAGTTCCAAAATATGGAAAGCCACAAATTAATTTAGAAGGAAGTGGAGAGCCGACTATGGCAAAAGATTTACCAGAATATATTAAAGCTGTTAAGGAAAAAGGTTTAAAATGTTTTATGTATTGTAATGGAGCAAGATTAAATGGAAAGTTTATGGAAGACGTTATTAATGCAGGAATAGACTTCATAAGAATAAGTGTAATTGGTTATAATAAAAAACTCTACGCTAAATGGATGGATATAGACAATTTTGAATTAATCATTTCAAATTTAAAAGAATTAATTAAGTACAAAAACAAAATAAATAGTAACTGCAAAGTGAGCACTTACCATTTAATTACAGACAATAATAAAATTGATTATGAAATAGATGAGTACAAAAAAAATGTAATAAATACAGTTGGGTCTATTGGATATATATGGAAAATGCATAATTGGAGTGGAAACTACTCAAACACAAACCCAAGAAAAAAAACAGATAGAAGAACTTGTGGACGACCTTTTGCGCCTGAAATAACCATTAGAGCTGGAGGCCAAATAGGAAGAACTGGTGCAATAGTTCCATGTTGTCAAACTCTAGGACCACCAAATGAGGAAAAAAGCATATTAGGTCATATGGATAAACAAACATTTGAGGAAATATACAATGGTAATGAATATCAAAAATTAAGAGATGCTCATGAAAAGAAAAATTTTGATCAAATTGATTACTGTAAAGATTGTGATTTTCTATACAACGATCCAGAAGTTATGGTGTGGAGCAATGATAAAAGTGCAAAAGTTAATCATATGTTGGGAACCCCAGAAAATTTTATTTTGACAGATTATACTTCTACAAAACAATCAAAATGAAAAATATATTGTTTGTTGGTGGGTCTGGTTTGTTAGGAAAAATATGGCTTAAAAAATTAAATAACTCTATAAGAATTTTTGCTACAGTAAATAAAAATAAAATTGAGATAAAAAGAAGAAAACTAAAAATTTTAAAATTAAATATATTTGACAAAAATGAACTAGATGAATTCATTAAAAAAAATAATATAGATGTAATAATAAATGTTGCAGGTCTTACAAGTATAGAAAAATGTGAAAAGAACAAAAAGGAAGCTATTCGCATTAATGTAAATATTCCTGAAAAACTAAAAAATGTAGCTGAAAAAAATAATATAAAAATAATCCATTTATCAACTGACCATATTTTTAGTGGTAAAAAAAAAGGTTATTACGAAGAAAATTACAAACCATCTCCATTAAATTTTTATTCAAAAACTAAATTTATGGCAGAAAATAAAATTAAAAAATATAAGAAGAGTTTAATAATTAGAACCAATTTCTTTGGAGGAGTTACAAAAAATAGAAAATCTTTTTCAGAATATATTTTGTCTAATATAAAAAAAAAAAAATATATTTATTTATGGAACAACATATTTTTTACCCCAGTTAGTATTAATTTTTTAATTGATATTATTCATAAACTTATTAATAAGAATATTTATGGTGTAATTAATATTGCATCAAATGATAGAATTTCCAAATTTAATTTTGGTTTACAATTGTGTAGTTATTTTAAAATTAATAAAAAGTATATTTTGAAAAAAGAAAATGATAAAAATTCAGTTATAAGACCAAAAAATATGAGTCTATCAAATAAAAAATTACTTAAAATATTTCCTAATTTAAAGAGAGAACTTTTTTTGAAAAATCAAATAAAACAAATGTATAAATAATATTTTTAAGAATATTGTTACCAAAAAATTTACAATTTACGAAAAATCTGATTTTAGAATAACAATTCATAAAGATTGTATTTTATTATAAATTTCATAAAATGAATAAAAAAAGATTAAATTATAAAAAATATTTTTTAAATTTAGTTAGTTTTATAAAAAGTTCAAATTTCTCTTTTTTATATAACATTCCTGAATTATTTATAAGAGATTTTAGAAAAGATAAAAGTAATAATAATAAATTTACTAGTAATTTTTTCCAAGGCATTTTTGATAGAAATATATATTTTAAAAATCCAAATTTTTTAGAAAATTCTAAAATATGTTTTATTTCACATTATGTTGGGGCAACAAATCGTAAAAACTTAGACTATGATTTTTATTTTGGAAATTTATTTAAAATATTAATTAAAGAAAATATTAAATTTTCAGTTATTTTAATTAATCATACTGATGAAAAAATAATTGATATTTATAAAAAATATAAAAAATCTAAATTAAATAGAATAATAATTAATAATAATTTTAACGCATTAAGAGACTATAAAATTTTATTATATATATTTCTTAAATATTTAGAATTTAAATTATTTAAAACTAATAATAATAAAAATTTAAAAGAGTTAATTAAATTTAAAATTAGTTTAAATTTAAAATTTTTCCTGAGCTCAAAAAACACAATTAAACTAACGAGAAATATAATCAAAACACTCAATAAAATGACTAACTTGCAAAATTTAATAACCACATATGAAGGGCATGCTTTTGAAAGAATTTTATTTAATTATTGTAGAAAAAAAAATATTAAATCTTTTGGATATTTTTTTTCAGTTATAAGAAATTTTAAAAACAGCATATATTACAATATTAATAAAAATTATACACCAAACGTAGTATTTACTTCTGGAAGAGTAATTTCGAACAATTTAATTAAGAATATTAAAAAAACTAGCAAACATATATACACATTAGGTTCATCTAAAAATTTAAGAAAAAGTAAAATTAAATTATTGAAAAATAAAAATAAAAAAAAATTAAAAGTTTTAGTTTGTCCCGAAGGTCTTTATACAGAAACAAAACTTATGATGAATTTAGTAAGTGGGTTAAAAAGAAATAATAATATAGAATATATATTTAGAACACATCCTGTAATAGATAAATCAGTTTTAAAAAAAGAAAATTATTTTTATAAAAATATTAAATTTTCAAACAATAAGAATATTAGAAAAGATTTTGATATCTGTGATGTAGTATTATATAGTGGATCAAGTGTTTGCATCCAGGCAGTGCTTTATGGACTAGCACCTATATATTACCATAATATAAATTATGAATTCTCTATTGACCCTATTTATGAAGTCAATAAATTTGTGGTTAAAAATAAAAATAGTTTGGATAGAATATTAAATTATTTTATTTTAAATAAAAATAATAAAACACTTAAAAAAAAATTAATTAATATTCAAAATTATTGTTCAGATTATTTTGAAAAATTAAATTTTAAGATTTTGTTAAACACTTTAAAAAAAAATGAAAAATAAACAAATAACAGTAGTTATACCTACTTTAGGAAAAAAAAAATTACATAAAAATTTAAAGATTCTAAGTGATAATATTTATGTTAAGCAAATAATCATTTCTCTTCCAAAAAACTCAATAAGTAAAAATTTTTATAGCAACTATAACAAAGTTAAATTAATTTATTCTAAATTAAAAGGACAAGTTTATCAAAGAATTAGTGTTCAAAAGTTTATATCTACAAAATACGTACTGTATATGGATGATGATATTTTTTTTGACAAATTATTAGTAAATAAATTATTAGAAACTAAAATTCGAACAGGAAGCAAAACTGCAATAGGTCCTGTATATTTTGAAAAAAAAACTAAGAAAAAAATTCATCCACTTAATGGTAATATATTATTTTTAATAAAAAAAATTATTCATTATTTATTGTTTAAAGTTCCTATTTCAAAAAAAAGAATGGGACAGGTATCTTTGTGTGGATCTTGTTATGGTGTAGATGGAGAATATATTAAAAAAAATCCATTTAAAACATCATGGTTGCCGGGAGGTTGTTTCATAATTTCCAAAAAATATATGATAAATTATAATTACTTTCCAGTAGATGGAAAAGCATTTTGTGAAGATTTAATACTATCTTTATTATTAAGAAAAAAAAAAATAAAACTGTATATTGATAAAAATGTTAAAATATTTACTGACTCACCAAAAAAATTAATAAAATCTAATGATATTCTTGAATATTTGAATGGTCACAAAATTTATTGTTCATACGCTAAATTAAATAACTATAGAGTAAAGATATGGAGGCAAATTTTTGAAATTAGATTAAAAATTAATAATTTTTTAAATTAATATAAATGACTTATCCAAAAATTGACTTAATTATCCCTCTTTTTAATAAAAAGAACCATATTACAAGGTGCTTAAATAGCGCATTAAATCAACAGAAAAGAAAATTTAATAGAATAATAGTTGTTAATGATGGTTCGACCGACGGAGTTGAAAATATATTAAATGGAATTAAAAAAGATCATTTAAATGTATTAATTTTAAACCAAGAAAATAAAGGAGTTTCAGCAGCTAGAAATGAAGGACTTAAAATGTCCAAAGCTGATTACGTAGTATTTTTAGACGCTGATGATGAGTTAAATACTTTTTATCTTTATGAAATTTTTAGACTAATTTTGAAATTTAAAAAAGATAATATAAAAGTATTTTCTACTAAACATATAAATATATTTATTGATAAAAATTCTGATAATAAAAAAACGTATCTTGAAAGAAAAGCCAATCTTAAGCTACTATCTAATCCTTTGTTAAACATTTCTACAAATAAACATATTTTATGTGCCTCTGGCATTTGTTTTCAAAAAAATTTAATTGAAAAAAATTTATTTCCAAAAAATATAAAAATCGGTGAAGATATTTATGTTTGGGAAAAAATATTATTAAACCAAAAATTAGCATGGTCTAATCAAGAATTGATATATGTTTATAAAAATGCAGAAAATAGAGCACAAGAATTAAACAATGATGTTCCATACTACATTCTTCAATATCACGATTTATATAAAGAAATAAAAAATTTTAAAACAAAAATTGCATTCATCTTTTTTCATGTATTAAGTATTTTTATAATTATTAATCAATTTAAAAATAGAAAAATACTAGATTCAGCAAAGTTTAAAAAGATTTATAAAAAACAAAATGTATTAATAAAAATTTTATGTATTTTATTTAGATTAAATATTTCTCATTATTTATATAAGTTTATAGTATTTTTGAGGAAAATTTTTAGTCAGATTAAAACATTATCAATTTTAATTTATTTTTTAATAACACCCACAGCTCCAATTATATTTTTTATACTTTTTTTAAAAGAACAAAAAGATTTTGCTTCATTATTTTTATTTTATAGCTCATTTGTATCTTTACTAATATTTTTATTTAGTCTTCAAAATCGTTTGTATTTGTATAAAAGTTATCCAAAATATAGTTTAAATTATATAATTTCATACAGATTAATAAGTTCTTTTTTTATTTATTTATTTAGTTTAATATTTTTTTTTATATTTATAGATTTTAAATATTTTTATTTGTTTTTATTTTGTCTAAATTCGCTTTTATCATTTTGGTTAATAGAAATAATTCTTTTAAGATTAGAAAAATTTTCAAATAATAAATCAATTTATATACTATTTACATTTATTTTATTTTATTATTTGTCAATTATTTTTATACCATCTAATTATAAATATTATACATATATAAGTTCTGTCTTTATAATTTTAATATTAGTTTTTTCCATATTTTTATTTTTAATCAAAAAATACAGATATATTAAAATGATTAAGAAAAAAATATTAACACATTACGCTTTCTATTTTTTTTGGTCAGGAATTTTATTTAGTTTAAGCAACTATCTTTTTAGATTTATATTAATTGAAAATATAAACTTAGTAACTCTTTCATATTATTTTTTAATTTTTAGTATAACAACAATGCCGTCCACCATTTATTATACTGTTATTGGTCAATATTCATTAACAAGTGAAGTTATTAGAAAAACATATTTTTGGTTAATACACATCGTATTATTAATTATTTTTATTTATTTAAATTATAAATTTCAAAATGTTTTAAATAATATTTTAAATTTATTAATAATGTGCTTTTTTGGCTCAATATTATTATTGCATGGTCATATGTATAGAGCAAAGCAAGTTTCTGAGCTGTATGATTCAAAAGCTATGTTATTAAAAGATTTCTATTTCTTTTTAATTTGTGCCTTTGGTCCAATTATTGTTTTAATTGATAAAGAATACATATCTTATTTAATCTTATTAAATGGCTCTGCTGGAATAATTATATTTTATTTAATTGGAAATTTTTTAAGAAAAAATTAACTTCCTATTTTGACCAAATTTTTTCATTTATTATAGATATATAGCTTTCTATTAAATTGACTACTCTATAAGCAACATCTGTTGTGTGGTAATCTTGAACTTTGAATTTTAATTTATCTTTTAAATTTCTAGCAGTATTAATTGAATTATTAATATCTTGATTTTTTTCACTACACACAACCACAGATCCACCTTCAATTCCTTCTTGCCTTTCATGCGAGGGTCTAATTGTAACAGCTGGAAAATTTAAAATTGAAGCTTCCTCGAAAATTGTACCACTATCAGATATTGTGCAGTATGCCTGAGTTTGCAGTTTACAGTAATCAAAAAAACCAAAAGGTTTTAAAAATTCTATTTTTTTATTTAATAGATTAAATTTTTTTAATCTTTTTTTTGTTCTGGGATGTGTTGAAACAATTATTCTTAATTTGTTCATATTATAAACTTTATTAAGTTGAGAAAAAATATTTTTCATATTAGTCTCATTATCAACATTTTCTTCTCTATGAAGACTAACTAAAATAAATTTATCTTTTTTAAGAGATAATTTATTTATAATATTGCTTTTTAATATATCGTTTTCATAAAATTTGATTACTTCATACATATTGGATCCAAATTTAAATATGAATTCTTTATTTATGCCTTCGCTTATCAAATTTTCTTTTGCATGATCTGAAATAACAACATTTACATCACTTAGATGATCTGCAATTTTCCGATTGATTTCTTCAGGCACTCTTTGGTCAAAACATCTGTTTCCAGCTTCCATATGAAAAACAGGAATTTTTTTTCTTTTCGCCGATATTATTGCTAAACTTGTATTTGTATCCCCATAAACTAAAATTGCATCAGGTTTAACTTTTTCAAAAATTAGATCAGATTTAAATATAATGTTTGCTATTTGTTTAGATAAAATTTTGTCTTTAACATTTAAAAAATAATTTGGTTTTCTGATTTTTAGATCGTTAAAAAAAACTTTATTCAACGAATAATCATAATTTTGACCAGAGTGTACTAAGCAATGTTTAAAATACTTATCAAGCTCCGGAATTACTCTAGATAGCTTTATTAACTCAGGTCTTGTTCCTACAATTGTACAAATCTTATACATTTAAAAATCTAACAACTTTTTATCATAAAATTTTTTACATTCTTCTATCATTTTATACCAACTTTTAGTTTTGTATTTAGAAACTTTAATAAATTTATCTGCATTTAAACTTCTATCTATTTTAAATTTGTAATTTATATTTATAAATATTTCTTTATTATAAATTTTTTTAATTATTCCCAAGAGTTTATATTTATTAATTTTAGGACCCGCAACATTATAAAGACCTTTTTTGATTAATTGTTTTATTATAATATATTTATATATAATTTTACTTAATTCTAAAGTTGTAGGGCCAGAGAAATAAGCATTTTTAAATCCATAAACTACTTTTTTTTGAGATAAAAACCACTCTAAGAGACCAAATTTACTATTAATTTCATGCCCAATTGTTGATGTTCTTATAATAATTACATCATTGTTATCTTTTAATATTTTGTCGGCAGTCGCTTTAGAAATTCCATAACTATCTTTTGCATCGGTAGTAGAATTTTCTTTATACATTCCTTTTTTTCCATCAAATACACAATCACTTGTAATATGAATAAATTTGAATTTTATTTTTTTTTTATTTTTTAAAATAACTCGAGGAAGTTCTATATTTAGGATAGTATTATTTTTAATTTTTTTATGTTTTGTAATTCCCAAACAATTAATTACGAAATGTGGTTTAATTTTTTTTATAATATCTGCTATTTTTTTTAATGATTTTTTTGTACTTAAATTTCCGTAATATAAAAAATTTACATTTCTAAGAAATTTCTTTTTTTCTGATCTAATCGCTGGAAACAATTGTAATTTTTTATTAATAAGGTATTTAGTTAAATTGTTTCCAATTAAACCGTTTGCTCCCAATATTAAAATTTTTTTACTCATTTATCCATTATACTTAAAAGTTTCCTAGTTTGCTTATTTAAATCGAAAGAATTTCTATAATATAAATTACAATTTTTTTTAATTTTATTAATTTGTTTTGTATTTAATTTATACAATTTAACTATATTATCTTTAAGTTTTTTAGAATTTTCAGCTGGCGATGTAAGGCCAACATTGTTCTTCCTAGTTAATTTTGCAACCTCACCATTAGCTGATACTAATATAGGCTTTTTTGCATACAAGTAAGTTTGAAATTTATTTGGAATTGTAAGAGAAAAAATATTATTTTTTTTTAATGTTAGTAAACAAGCTTTGCTTTTTGTTAAAATATTAAAAGCTAAATTTGAAGGGTATGGACCAAAAATTGATATATTGTCTAATTTAAATTTTTTAATATAATCTCTAGCCATTTGTACTTCTGATCCTCCACCTATCAAAATAATTTTAATATTTTTATAGTTTTTAATCATTCCACATGTTTTTAGTACTGTTTTAATTGATTGAGCTTTTCCTATGTTTCCAGCAAATGTTATGCAAAACTTGTTATTTAGTAATTTACTAATTTTTTTTGGAATTTTAATTTTTTTATTTTGTATATCAAAATGAGAATTTTCTACTACATTTATTTTTTTATTAGAATATCTATTAATATTTTTTTTAAATGCGTTTGACTGAGCAATTATATTATCGGAATTTTTATATATGAATTTAACTATAAGAGAAATTAAATATAAAAGTAAACTATTTTTAATAAATCCAGTACTTTTTACACTTTCAGGCCACAAATCTTGCACCCATAAAGTTATTTTTTTTTTATATTTTTTTTTTAAATAAATACCTAGCAATGCTGTCGTAATTGGAGACGTCGAGTAAATAAATATATGATCAAATGTATGTTTTAAGTTTAATTTTCTTATATGGTAAAAACCGTTAACTAAATATGATAAGTAATTTAATATAAGATCAATAAAATTACCTTTGTTTCTTGGTATTATTGGAAATCTAATTATATTTATACCTCTAAATTTTTCATTTTTGATCGATTTAATTTTATTATACTTTTTAAATATTTTACCGACTGGATAATTAGGCAAACCAGTAATTATAGTAACTTTTCTATTAAGCTTTTTAAATTTAAGAGCTATTTCATTTATTAAAAAATTTTCAGGCCAAAAATGATGAGAAATGATGACTATTTTCTTAATTTTCATAAAATTGTATTGATAAAATATAATGATTGTATCATTAGATTAATTAAATGATAAAAAAAAATTATTAATGAACAAATTAAGCTTACAAAAAATATCTGAATATGCTCTCCTATTTATTCCAGTAGCACTTATAACTGGGCCACTTATTTCAGAAATATGCATAATAATAATATCAATATTTGCAATATATTACATTTTCCATAAACAAGATTATGAGATATTTAAAAACAAGATAGTCATTTCTTTATTAATATTTTGTATAATACTTATTCTATCTTCACTTTTATCTGAATTTGTTTCTTATTCTATCAAAACATCGATACCATATATAAGGTTTATACTTTTTACAGTAGGAACATATTATATTTTAAATTTGAATCCAAAAATTAAAAAAAATTTTTTTTTGGTATTATTTTTTAGTTTTTTATTTCTATCAATAGGCGGTATATATGAATTTTTTTTCAAAAAATTTTGTACAGGATATTCTTCTCAAGATATTTACGAAATTCAAAATAATTTTTTCTTTTGTTCTAAATATTTATTTATTGGAAATCTTATAAGACCTGATAGATTGAGTAGTTTTCTTGGAAGTGAAATGGTTTTAGGATCGTATCTTTCAAGATTACTTCCTTTGCTAGTTTTTTTAGCTTATTTATTTGTAGAAAAAAATAAAAAAAACTTTTTTATTTATATATCATTTTTAATATTAATACTTTTAACAATTGTTCTTTCTGGAGAAAGAACTTCATTTTTTTTCTCTATTATTTTTTTTGTAATTATAATTTTTTTTTATAAAATAAGTTTTAAAATAAAATTAGTAATTTTTTCTTTTATTATTTGTATATTTTCTTTTTTATCATTATTTAATGAAACAGTAAAAAAAAGAATGTTTATACAAACTTTAAATCAAATTTATTTAGAAAAAAATAAGTTAACTTTTTTCTCCGATGAACACCAGTCTCATGCTATCGTAGCTTATAAAATTTTTACAGATCATCCTATAATTGGATCGGGCCCAAAAACATTTAGAAAAATTTGCCCTAAGAAATATTCACATTTAAAAGGTTGTACTACTCATCCCCATAATCTATATCTACAATTATTTTCTGAAGTAGGAATAATTGGATCAGTAATTCCTGTTTGCTTTCTAATTATTGTGCTTATTATTTATTTTAAGCAATTTTTATATTTGTTCTTAAAGAATAATGATAATTTAAAATTTGATAAAATTTGTATAGTTTCTTGCTTTTTCATAACTCTTTTTCCGTTTGTTCCTGCAGGAAATATATTTAATAATTGGATGAGTATAATTTTTTACTTACCTATTGGTTTTTATCTTAATTATATTAAAAGTTAATTAAAATGGATTTATTTTTTTCTTTTTTTGTATTTAACTTATTATTATTATTTTTAAATGAAAAAATAATTTTGCTCTTTAATACTTACGATGTACCAGATAAAAAAAGAAAAATACACAAATATAAAGTTTCGCTATCAGGTGGTTTTTTTTTATATCTAAACTTTTTATTATTTTTTATTATTTATTTTATAAATCAAAATAACAATGAAAATATTGTTTCTTTTTTTGGATCTTCTGAAAATTTTATAATATTTTTTTTTATATCTAGTATATTTTTTATATTTGGATATTTTGATGATAAATTAAATATAAGTGCAAATTACAAACTATTTTTTTCATCAATTTTAATAATATTAATATTGTTATTAGATAATTCTTTAATAATTAGTTTAATTAACTTTTCCTTTGTAGATAACATTATTTATCTTGGAAGATATAAGTTTTTTTTTACTCTAATATGTTTTTTACTTTTTATAAATGCATTTAACATGTTTGATGGAATAAATTTGCAGGCAGGATTATATTCATTATATTTATTTGTAATATATTTATTCATAACAGATAATCTTCAATTATTTATTCCATTTGTTGTACCCTTAATTTTATTTCTTTATTTAAATTATAAAAATAAAGTTTTTTTAGGAAATAGTGGCTCATTATTTCTATCGTTTTCAATATCTTATTTTGCAATAAAAATATTTAATAATAATTTTGATTTATATTCCGATGAAATATTTCTTCTAATGATATTACCAGGTATTGATATGTTAAGATTGTTTTTTGTTAGATTATTGAATAAAAAAAGTCCTTTTAAGCCAGACAAACAACATATGCATCACTATTTATTGAATAAATTTAAATATAAGTTGACTATAGTTATAAGCATTTTTTTATCTACCTTTCCATTTATACTAAGTTTTGTAATCGAAAGTTATTTTGTTTTAATTTTATTTTTAATGATTTATTTTATTTTTTTTTATCACTTAAGAAAATACTATTAAAAATTTTTGATAATGTTTTAATTTTATTTATTTTTACAAATTGATTATTTCCTAAATAAATACCAAAATTATGAATTTTATTTGAAACAAAAAAATTATTTTTAAATTTATTTTTAAATAATGGTTGTTTAAGCAAATTTCCAGAAATAATTGGTCTATATTCTATATTGTTAAGTTTACATTTTTTTTTAAAATTTTCTTTATATTTGGTTTTTTTAAATAAAATTGGAAAAGCAAAAGAAGAAATTGATTTTATTTTTTTGGGTATAATAGTATAAACATAATCCTTGTATTTTATGGTTTCGTTTAAAAATAATTTATAATTATAATTTCTAGCTTTAATATAATGATTCAATTTCTTTAATTGTTGAATTCCAATAAAAGCATTAAAGTTTGTACTCCTCAAGTTGAAACCATCAGTTAAAAAAAGAAAATTAGAATCAAAGTTTTTATACTTTTTTCTTATATTATTAAATTTTTTTGGAGGAAGCTCTTTTGCGAATCCATGTGATCTTTTCATTCTACACAAATGATAAAATTTTTTATTATTGGTACAAATCATTCCCCCTTCGATTGTCGAAATATGGTGTCCCCAATAAAAACTGAAAGACCCTGCATCTCCAAAATTTCCAATTTTTTTATTATTAAACTTTGCACCTATTGATTCGCAACAATCTTCAAAAATTTTTATTTTTCTGTTTGATAAAGCTTTTTTAATTTTATTTATATCCGCGGGAAAACCGAGAATATGAGCTAAAAAAATAGCTTTTGTTTTTTTAGTTATTTTTTTTTTAATCTGATCATATTTTACTGATAAGTCATTTAGATTAGTGTCTATAAATACTGGTTTTAATCCAGCTTGGATTATTGGTGTTACAGTAGTAGGCCATGTCAATGATGGAACAATTATTTCATCTCCATCTTTCCAATTAAAAAACTCTTTTGCAGTAAAAATTATTAATAAGTTTGCAGAACTCCCAGAGTTTACAAAAATTGAATATTTTGAGCCATTCCATTTAGAAAATTTTTTTTCAAAAGATTCTACTTCCTTGCCTTGTGTCAACCTTTTTGACGATTTTAAGTATGAAGCATATTTGTTTAAATCTTTTTTGCTAAAAATATTTTCTTGAAGTTTCCACATTTTATTATTTTACCTCACTAAATAATTTTTCAGAAATTTCAATTGAATTACTTAGCCCTCTATCTTCTGGGTAAACATACTCCAAACCTCCATGCCAAAAATTTTCTAAAGGTGACTTAAAATTTGGAACGTTATTAATAGTGTTTATTGTAGGTATAGGAGCCGCAGAAATAGATTTAAATACTATTATTTTTTGTATATCTTTTTTTGAGATATGAGAATAAATACTCATTATAGATTTTATAGTTTTATTACTTATTTTTTTTTTATCCATTTTAAAAAAAGCTGAGTCTGACTCTATATATTTTGAGGTATATACTATTTCAAAATTTGATTTTGGAAAAAGTCTATTTTGCTGAATTATAGCGTTAAAAGGGCAATTATTATCGCTTATTGATGTCCAGTAACAATCAGATAATTTTTTTTTAATTTTTAAAATGCATACAATTACGCTTATTCCTTCGAATTTTTTTAGGTATCTAAATTCTTTTTTATTTTTAAGAATTTTTTTTAATGCAAATAAGGGTATAGTTGATATAACTTTTTCATTTGCATCTATATCTATATTTTTATTATCTAGTTTTAACTTAGTTATCTTATTTTTTTCAATTACAACATCTTTTATAATTGAATTAGGAATAAATATTGAATTACTTTTATTTAAGTATCTTAGAGTTTTATTAATAGTAGTCTCATAGGTGCTGCACAGATATCCAAATAATGATTTTTTATCAATGAAATTTTTGGTAGATAAATGAGTTTTTATTCTAGAATATAACCAAAGAGCTGAAATTTTATTCCATTTTTTTCCAAATTTCCCTTTTAAAAGTGGACGCCACACTAATAAAGAAAATTTTTTTCCAAAGTTTAATTTTGCCCATTGGTTTGCTTTTTGAAGTGTTAAATGTGAATTTTTTTTTGAAAATTTTATTCTTAGCAATCCAATAATCAATTTAACAAATTCAAATTTAATAAAATTAAAAACTTCATACATTTTATCAGGGTTTATGAAATATCTTTTTTTTTTATCTCTATAAATAATTTCTGTTTTAATTTTTTTCCAAATAATTTTATTTCTTCCTTTCACGCTGTTTATCCATTTTAATGATCTTATTGCATCATTTTTATAGAAAAAATGATAAAAAATTTCTATTTTTACACCACAAAAATTTATAGGCTTTGCATGTCCGCCTGCTTCTCTATTTCCATCTAATAATCTAACTTTAGATCCTCTATTAGATAATAGATAGCTCAAGTACATTCCCATGGGACCCGCACCAATTATAGTAAAGTCAAATTTTTTATGTTTTTTTATCATTAAAAATTAAAATATATTGTAAAGTGTTTTAATAACACTTTTTATCATTTTAAATGTTTTATTTTTTGATACACCAAATTTTCTGTCTGTAAATTTTATTGGAATTTCCTCTAATTTAAAATTTAGTTTATGAGCTGCTATTGTTGTTTCCCAAAAATAGCCAGGATGTGAATAGTTTTTAGTTTTTAAAGGTATATTTTTTGAAATTATTCTAAAAGAATGTGACATGTCAATAATTGGAATTTTAAAATAATTTGAGATTATAATATTTAAAAATTTACTCATAAAAACTTTTAAATAATTAGCTCCTTCAATTTTAGATTTGACAAGATATCTACTTCCAACAACGATTGTATTTTCTTTTTTTTTTTTTTTTAATTTAATTATATCGTTTTTTGAAATTGAAAGATCTGCATCCAAAAAAAGAACATATTTATTTTTTGCTTTAGAAAAACCTAATTTTAAAGCATATCCTAGTCCTAATTTTTTTTTATTATTTATGAATTTAATATTAAGTTTTTTTTTAAATTTATTTACTTCTTTTTTGGTATTATCAATACTATTATCATCAACAATTATGTATTCGTATTTTTTAAAACCTTTAATTAAACTTAATTTTTTTAAAGTTTTTGAAATATTTAACTCTTCATTTAAAGTTGGAATGACTATGCTAATCACTTTTTTTCAACCAATTGATATTATAAATTGTAATTAAAATTATTATAAAAAAATGCATTACCATTATTCTAGGATTCTCACAGCATGTTATTATAGAAGTTAGCAAAATGCTAAAAAATAGAAATGTTACTATTAATAAATAAAATAATTGGTTAGTATCAGTTTTTTTATAATTTGATTTTTTTATAATAAAATAAGGTGTAAGACTGAGTATAATCAAGATTAATATTCTTAAAATGGTATGTAATTTTGAAATCAAAATATTCCAATAGACTTTTTCATTCTCATAATACATTGGAAACAAACCTCCATAAGATATCATTTTTATAGCAGTTAAAACAAAGCCTTTATTCCCCAGTTTACCAATAATCATTTCGTAAGGATATAAAGTGCAAGACTTTAAAAAAATTTTACTTCCAAGAGATTGATATTTAATTGAAATTAAAGTGAAACCATAACCAAAGTTATATCTCCAAAATTTATTTTCAAAATTTATTAAATCTTTTTCAATTATTTTGTTAATTTCTAAGTTTTCAGCACTATTACTTTTAATTATATTTTTTTGTAAGAGAAAATTTTCTTTCGTTTCATTCTTTATATTTCCATGTGCTAATTTAGAGATTTTAAAATCAACATTTTCAATGTTTTTATTTTCTTTTAAAATTTCATTTGTTACTAGCTGCCACCATTTTGGAAAAATTAATTTATTGTTTTTAACCATTTCTGTGAATTTTTCTTCACCAATTGCATGTATAGATCTTTGAATGAGATTTGCACCACCCATTGATGTTGAGGAAAAACTAGATGCATTAATGAAATTTTTACTAAAAATTGAAAGAATTAGTAAAAATAAAAAAATTATTTTTAAATTTGATTTTAAGTCAAAAATAATAAAATTCTTATGCTTTAATCGAAATAATAAAAAAATAATAAAAAATGTATATATAAAACCAAGCGAATAAAATAAATTTAAAAGAATTAAAGAAAAGAATAAATGATTAAATTTATAACCACTTTTTAAAAAATAAAATATACTCCAAAATATATAAGCAAATATAAATAAGTTTATATGATCATGATGGCCAGGTCTCCAACTTTCATAAGGTATTAGTGCAACGGACAATACGATAAGTAGTGGATATATATATATATATTTAATTTGATATTTTAAAATATCCCATAAAAAATATAAGAAAAGTATACTGTATATAACATTTATTATATAAAAATTAAGTTCTATACCAAAATTATGAAAATTAAAAATAATTAAAATTTTTTTTAAAATAAAATAACCATTGGGTAAAGTATGATTAAATAATAAAAAATCTAAAAAATTATAATTTAAATATTCATAGGGAATTTTTTCAATTAAATTTTTTTTATATAGGTGTGAAAATACAGAAAATCTAGTAATAATTGTAAATATAATTAATATAGAAAAATTAATTATAAAATAATTATTAATTTTTTTTTTCATATATTTTAAATTGAAATTTTTTATTATGTAAATTTTCCGACGATTATTTGATAAATCACTCCAAATATATGGTAAAATTTTATTTTTTTTCCCTCTTCCTTGTTTCTGCCGTTATAATTAATTGGAACTTCAAAAAATTTTTTTCCTTTACTAACAACTTTGCATAATATTTCTGCTTGTTGTTCAAATCCATCTGTTTTTATTTTGTTGACTGATATTAAATCACTTTTAAAACAAACATAACAAGAATAAAGGTCAGTAAATGTAGTATTGTATAAAATGTTGAATAAAAAAGTTATAAATAAATTTCCAAATTTGTTTAAGATATTATGTGATCTTGTATAATCTGAATAATTAAATCTAGACCCAATAATTAAATCTGGATCGAATTTATTAATAATATTAAAAAATTTAACAAAATCATTTGGATCATACTCTAAGTCTGAATCTTGAAATAGAATGTATTTTCCTTTTGATGTTTCCAATCCTTTTTTTATGGCATTCCCTTTTCCTTTATTTAAGTCGTTATTTATTAATAAATCATATAGTTCATTATTTTCTTCTAATAAATTTTTTGATTTATCTGTAGATCCATCGTTTACTACTATAATTTCAATTGAAAAGTTTAATTTTTTTAAATCAGAAATTTTATTAAGGACTTTAATAACAGTTTTTTCTTCATTAAAAACTGGAACTATAATTGAAGCAAGGATTGATTTATTCTCCGTCATTTATAATGTACAATATATAATTGTCCTTATAAAATCTAGCATTAGTACCAGGTCTTACCAAATTAAATATTTTATTTTCTGAATAAGATTTTTTTATTATATCTTTAGAGCGAATTTTTTCTCCATTTTTTATAATATATCTGTGAAATATAATGCCATTTTTATCAGTTAATTTTTCAAAATTATAATTTGGGATAGCAATAAATGGAAAGTTTTGAAATTTATATAAATCATTTCTTTCAAATTCTTTTTTAATTCTAGCAACATTTGATAAATTAAAATAAAAGATAGCTAGACTAAATATAACCATAAAATTTTTCATCTTGAAATTGTTTCCAAATTTTAAAAAATAAGAAAACAAATAAAATGATAAAAGTAGTATGAAGGTAGAACCAAATCTTAACTGGGGAATAGAAAAAAACCATATTAATACTGAAACTGAAATTAAAAATGCCTCAAAAATACTTTCATTTTTTGATTTATTATAAAAAACAAACCATTTTAAAAATATAGAAATAGTCAATGAAATTAGTAAAAATTTTAATATTCTTGTCTTAAAATGAATATCAATCCAATTAGGAATCCAATTTTTATTTTTATATAAATTTTTTTCACTATAATCGATTTTTTCTTTGGTATGAAAATATCCTTTGGCCCATTTTTCAGCTAATTTTTTTTCATAATTTATTTTTGAATAATCAGAAGACCAACTTATTTTTTCTTTACTAAAACAAGAAAGTTTTAAACCATAAAATAGACATCCGTTTGAAATAAAACTATTTAAAACTAATATTAATACTGGAACAATTAAAATTAAATTTTTAAATATAAAATTTTGTCTGATATTTTTTTTAATTTTTATTAAATTTTTTTTTCTTAAAAGTAAAAAAAATAAAGGAAAAAAGAAAATAGAAGTAACCTTTATAAGTATAGCTATAGATGAAAAGAATATTATTGCTTTATTTTGAAATATTTTTTTTTTGTATAAAAATTCTAAAAAAATAAATAAAATAAAAAAATTTGTAATATAATCGTATCCAAATTCAGAAAGTCTTTTGTATTTTAGTATTAAAAATAAAAGTATAAATATTAATATGTTTTTATTTAAAGATTTTTTATTAACTATTTCAATAAATAGATATCCAACAATAGCAATGAACATTACAAAAATTGGCACATGAATCGTTTTTAAATTTACATACGGTAAGTTAAAAATTGATTGAAGGTATGAAAAAATTGAAGAATAAGCATATTTTTGATCTAAATTCGTTAATCCAATTTTTATGATGTTTTCACTCAATTCAGCAACATATTGATAATGATATGAAAAAAAATCTTCGTGTGATTTTGAAATAATTAAGCCTATAAAAAAAACAGATGAAATAATAATTGTTATATTAATTTGTTTTCTTAGTTTATTAAATTCTTTTACTAAAGGTAAAATACCAAATAACAAAAAAAATAAATTAAATATTTTTATATTTAATAGTAAAAAATTATAAAAAAATGAAAAAATTATTAAAAATCCAAATCCTAAAAATAGGTAAACAAAAATATTTTCTACAGGATTTTCATAAATTTTAAAATACTTTTCAAATAAAATTCCATATCCTATAAATGAAAAAATTATAAGAAGGTAGAAAATATAGTATGAGAATAAACTAATCATTAGAACTTATAAGTGTTACCATAAATTAAGGTCTAATTTAAATTGTTTAGAATTTCAAAATATTTATCAAATTAATACTTTGAATAAATTATTATTATAGATAAAGATATGCATTATTTATATATTTTAACTTTTATGAAAAAAAAAAATAGCTTTAATATTTGGTGTTACAGGTCAAGATGGATCCTATCTATCTAAATTTCTATTAAACAAAGGATATATAGTTCATGGAGTAAAGAGAAGAAGCTCTTCTTTTAACACAAAAAGGGTTGATAGTATTTATAGAGATCCAAATGAAAAAAAATCAAATTTTTTTCTCCATTATGGTGATTTAGTAGATTCACTATCAATTTTAAATTTAATTAAAAAAACAAAACCTAATGAAATTTATAATTTGGGCGCCCAATCTCACGTTCACGTTTCATTTGAAGTCCCTGAATATACGGCCAATGTAAATGCAATAGGAACTTTAAGAATTTTAGACGCAATAAAAACTTTAAAAAAAAAAATAAAATTTTATCAAGCCGGGACTTCTGAAATGTTTGGTCATGCCAAAAATAAAACACAGAATGAAAAAACACCATTTTACCCAAAAAGTCCTTACGGTGCATCAAAAATTTATTCTCATTGGATAACAGTTAATTATAGAGAATCATATAAAATTTTTGCTAGCAATGGAATTTTATTTAACCATGAAAGCCCAGTAAGAGGTGAAACATTTGTAACTAAAAAAATTATTAAAGCTTTAGTAAAAATTAAGTATAAAAAACAAAAAAAACTTTATCTTGGAAATCTATACACAAAAAGAGACTGGGGTTATGCAGGGGAATATGTGGAAGCTATGTGGAAAATTCTTCAACTTAAAAAACCAGATGATTTTATAATAGCAACTGGAAAACAGTACTCAATTAAAATTTTTATAAATAAAGTTTGTAAAAAATTAGGATTAAATATTTATTGGAAAGGTAAAGGATTGAAAGAAGTTGCTGTTTTAAAGAGCTCTAAAAAGAATATTATCCAAATTGATAAAAAGTATTTCAGGCCTTCTGAAGTAGATTCCTTAAAAGGCGATATGTCCAAAGCAAGAAAAATTTTAAAGTGGCAACCTAAAATTAATATAGACCAATTGATTTCTTTAATGATTGAACATGAGCTAAAAGAAATGCATAAATAAATAATTTTTAAAGTCTTTACAGGTTTAAAATTTTTATATATATACCTTTTGCCTGGTGATTATTGCGAAAGGGTAATACCCGATCCCATTCCGAACTCGGAAGTCAAGCCTTTCTGCGC
>MDTG01304322.1_pt1 | contig 47049 bp, 44 predicted proteins | sample 811421 | NCBI WGS metagenome assembly MDTG01 (sample SAMN05326645, study PRJNA326480) | marine metagenome | isolation source: seawater | place: Pacific Ocean: South East | collected 2011 | reverse complement strand
CAACGACCGCTATATCTCATGTTGTAGAACCCATTGGAAAGAAGCGATGGGTATTCGTTAACGAGGTTCTGTTGCTGACTTGACGAACACAGTATACTAGGGGTGTGTATTCGCTCCGATGAGGTAACTTGATGAACTCAATTACGATCCGCCGCCCCGATGATTGGCACTTACACTTACGCGATGAAGAAATGCTGGCGACTACAGTGCCGCATTCTGCTGAAGTGTTTCACCGTGCGGTGGTTATGCCGAATTTAGTCCCCCCGGTGACAACCGTGTCTTCCGCATTAAGTTATCGTGAACGCATCATGGCCCAGCTCGGCGCGGATCAGCGCTTTGATCCTCGTATGGCACTTTATTTAACAGGCGAGACGACGGTCGAAGAAGTAAAAAAAGCAGCCGCTGAGGAAAAAGTCATTGGCTTTAAACTCTACCCTTCGGGTGCAACTACCAATTCAGCGTCCGGCGTAAAATCAGTCGAAGCTTTAGCACCTGTACTCGAAGCGATGCAGGCGCACGGTGTGCCGCTACTGGTTCATGGTGAAGTGACCGACGCTGATATCGATATTTTTGACCGCGAGAAAGTGTTCATTGAGCGTCATTTGATCCCGATTACTCAGCAATTTCCTGAGCTGAAGTTGATTTTGGAGCACATTACGACCGGTGACGCAGTCGACTTTGTGACCTCAGCTCATGACAATGTAGCGGCCACGATAACCCCTCAGCATTTGTTGATGAATCGCAATCATCTGTTAGTGGGCGGTGTGCGTCCACACAACTACTGCTTACCGATCTTAAAACGTCGTGAGCATCAAGAGCGTTTACAAAAAGCGGCATTATCAGGGAGTGCTAAGTTCTTTCTAGGAACAGATTCCGCGCCGCACGTAAAGGCCAACAAAGAGACCGCATGCGGTTGTGCAGGCTGCTATTCAGCCCCCGCTGCCATTGAACTCTACGCGGAGTTTTTTAGTCAGCATAATGCGCTCGATAAGTTGGAGAACTTTAGTTCAGTGTTTGGTGCGCAGTTCTACCAATTACCATTGAATGAAGATCGTCTGACTTTAACGCAAGAAACCTGGCAAGTACCGGAGCAAGTGTCAACTACAACAGGACCTATCGTGCCTTACTATGCCGGTCAAACGTTGCACTGGAAGCGCTCATAAAAAGCGTCTGTTAAGTTCACACCTGAGTGCTCTATGACAATGCTCAGGGCTGAAGTTATCTTTTGATTGACCGATACTAGAATAAGTATTCTTATTTTTTGCTATCGGTCAAGCCCATGAAACTAACCCACAAGCTCTATACAGCCTTTGCTGCCATTCTGCTGGTGCTCGTTGTACTCATTACAACCACACTCTTTAGTATTCGGTCGCTCGTTAACACCACTTCTCAAGCTGAACAAACCTTTACGGTTATTACTGTCGCGGAAGATTTGGTTAAGCAATTACTGTTGATTCAAAGCGGCCAGCGCGGTTATGTAATCAGTGGTAACGATGAGGACAAGGTGCCGTATGATGACGGTAAGGCACAACTGAGCCAGTCTTGGGAGCAGCTTAAACAGCTTAGCCAAGGTTCATCGGCGCAATTAAAACGTTTAGAAGAGTTTAATGAGCTGTACCAGCGCTGGCTAGAAGAAGCGATGGAACCGGTTATCTCAATACGGCTGCAATACGGTCCTGGAGCGATGGGCTTGGACCAGGCGGCATACCTTGTGAAACAAGGCCGTGGCCGCGAAGACATGCAAGCGATGCGCGAGTTAATGGATAGCTTTATTACTTTTGAGCGTACACAGTTAACCGAGCGCCATGCGGAGGCCGATCAGGCGAGTTTATTGGCGGAATGGACAACGTTACTGGGTGGTTTAGTGGTAGCCCTTGTAGCGATTGGTTCGGCTTGGACATTTAAAAAGCAGTTACAAAATCGCTTGGCCGACGCGCAGCAAGCTATTGATGCGATTGCCGAAGGGCAACTAAATTACCGTATTCAAGCGGACGGCAACGATGAAATTGCGCAAGTGCTATCAACGTTAGTGGCAATGCAAGACAAGCTCAAAGCCATGCTGAATAATATCCGCAATGCCGTTAATGAGTTAAATGAGTCCAGTGGTGTCGTTGCGAGTACCGCTGAGCAGTTGTCCGCATCGTCCGATGAACAAACGCACGCGTCGGACTCTGTGGCAACAGCAATTCAAGAGCTCAGCGCAAGTATCGAACAAGTCTCGCAAAACGCTGAGCAAGCGCGCACCATCGCCCATCGTTCGAGTGATGAAGCACGTGAGAGTAGCACGGTTATTGAGCAAATGACGCAGGCGATGGACCGCATTAATCAGGCGGTGACGCAAGCTTCGCAACGGCTAACGGAACTCGACTCACAGTCAGAGAAAATTAACGCCATTGTATCTGTTATTAAAGGCATCGCCGATCAAACTAACTTGCTTGCCTTGAATGCCGCGATCGAAGCGGCTCGCGCGGGTGATCAAGGACGGGGATTCTCAGTCGTAGCGGATGAGGTCAGAAGCTTGGCACAACGCACGGCAGAATCAACTGATGAAATTGAACATATGGTCGGTGAGATCCAGCGGGGCACACAAACCAGTGTTCAGCAGATGCAGCGTGGCGTGAGCGAAGTAGAGGAGGGCGTCGAGCTCGCTGACATGACTGGGCAGGCAATGACGCGTATTCGTGGTAGTTTCGATGAGGTCATGCAGGTCGTTCAGGAAATTAGCGATGCGCTGAAGGAGCAAAATCGTGCCAGCGATGAAGTGGCAGAAACCGTCGAGCGCTTTGCCGGTATGGCACAACAAAACCAAGAAGCCACACGGCATTCGAGCGGTACTGCGCATACCTTGCAAACGTTGGCTGCACAGCTCGAGCAAACGGTTAAACGTTTTTCTCTGGATTAATCAAAACAGAGTCAAAAATTGTGGAAATATCGCCCATTTGTGTTCCAATAAGCGTAAGAGGTTTGATACCATATACAAAAAATAAACAAAGGAATGCTCAGTGCGCTTTTTGTTCGGAAAAAAAACAGGCTCTAACTACCAGTTAGTGATAAGCATCAGCGCTGCTGAACTTCGTCTGTTGATCCTTAAAGAAAAGCCAAATAAGGCGCCTGAGTTAATCGTCAATGATGTCGAGCGACTACAGAATAATAATATTACACAAGCGCTCAGCAACCTTAACGAACGTTATAAGAAATTGTCGTTAGATGACGCCAAAGTGACGTTCGTATTGCAGCCCGCTCATTATCAATCGACGGCGGTCGATCGGCCTGATGTGCCGGACGAAGATCTCGCCGCTAGCTTACGCTTTCAACTCGATGAACTGACAGAAATGAGCCCTGATCAGATGATTACTGATTATTATGAGCTTCCATTGCAAGCCAGTGGCCAGGATAAAGTCACCGCGGTGGTGGCGGCAAAGGAGCTGTTAGCGAATATCGTCAATGCGGTTGCAGCACAATCTTGGCAACTCACCGATATCACCGTGAGTGAGGTGGTATTAAAGAATTTGTTTCAGCATCGAGAAAAGCCCTGCATGGTGTTATATGGGCTTAGTCAGAATCGCTATGTAGCGCAAATATATCGTGCCGGTGAGCTCGTATTCACCCGTGAGCTCCGCGGAGTGCGAGACCTCTCCAAATATAGCGTAGAAGAAATAAAACTCGGCGCGCTCGAGCCGCTTGCGACCGAAATTCAACGTTCAATGGATTACTACGAAGGGCAACTGCGACAAGCAGGCTTGCGCGAGGTTGTCTTAGCGGTGGCGGGTCCTCAGCGAGAGGCGATGGCCGAGTCACTGCATGAGTTGTTAGCGGTTGACGTTGAACTGTTTGAATATCCGCAATGGATGAATGAGTTGTGTGAGGGGGATTTTTCTGACCTTGAGGCCTTGGCGGCTAGTATAACGCCAAGTGCACAGGGAGATGCCCAATGAAGCAGTCGATTAACTTATATACCGATGAACTTAAACCGGTTGTTTTAAAACTTTCGTTAGCGCGTAGCTTAGTTGCGGCGCTGGTTCTGACGTTAGTTATCCTGGTGGCTTGGATTGTGCTACAGCAAATCGCCGAGCAACGTAGTGCCGAGGCTGATCGTGTTAACCAACAATTGCAGCAGTTGCAACAGCAACAAACTCAGTTGCAGTCGCAGGTACAACAAAAGAACCCTGATCAGCAGTTAGTTCAACAATCCGAGAGCTTGAGTCGACGGATTCAGCAACAAATGCAGTTGAACGAACGCTTGACTCATCTTGAGTCGCGGCAGCTAATTGCGCCTCAGCAATTGATGGCAGAGCTCCAAGCGATTGATATGGAAGGTCTTTGGTTGACTGAGTTCGGTATTTCAGAGGGACGCATTAATCTGCATGGTAAGGCCATTAAGGGCAACCTGATTCCAAGCTGGATGGCGCGTTTTGATGGCGAACCGGTATTGAGTGACAGTCGCTTCTCGGTTGTCGACTTATCGCAAGACGAGCAGGACAACCAAACCTTCAGTTTGGCGAGTGAGCGAGGGTCGGATGAATAAGCGCTGGCAACAAATGAATGACTGGTTTCAGCAGCAACCCCGCGATCGCCGCATTCTGATTGCAACGTTGTTATGGGTAGTTATCGCGGTTTACTTAGTCAGTGTGCTGATCATGCCTGAAATTAAAACCATGAATACCGCGAGTCAACGTACTGCTCAACTGCAACAGCAAGTGACCCAAGCCGAAGCCTTGAACGAACAACTGCAGCGTCAATTGCAACACGACGTCAACCAACCGTTGCGCGAAGATATTACAAGTAAGCAAAAACGTTTGCAGCAACTCGTCGAACAAGCAAGTGGGCACAGCGTTTTAGGTGTCGCGCAACGAAAGCAGTTTTTGCGAGAGGCGCTTAACTATCCGGATAGTATGCAACTGATTTCGCTCAATACGCCGCAGCCAGAACGCATTACCGATGAAGATAGCGGAGCGCTTTATCAGCATCGGGTTGATGCCGTGCTTAGGGGCGACTTTGCTACCATCAAACGCTATGCCGAGCAATTGCAAACCGCGTTTCCGGAAGTTGAATGGCTAAGATTCAATTATCAGGTTGATACCTATCCACAAGCGCAACTCACGATTGCGTGGCGCATTATTAGTATGGATAAGGAGTTTATCGGTGCTAACTAGTCCTTATCGTGTTGGATATTTGCTGGCAAGCGTCCTGCTGCTTACTTCTGTGCAAACGTTGGCGCAAGACCCTACCCGCCCCTATGGTTGGCAGGCCGGTCGCAGTGCCGGTGTTGATCAAGATATGAATTTAGTATTAACGCAAGTCGTGGTGTCGAGTGACTCCCAACGCGCGTTAATTAACAATCAATGGCTCAAGCCTGGGGATACGATCGCAGGCTATCAGGTTGATGGTATCGGTTCTAACCAGGTTGTGCTGCGCAGTAATCAAGAGCAACGCGTGCTTAAGTTATTTCAGCCATTGAATATAAAGAATAATGAATCTCAGGGAGATCAAGAATGAGAGTGCTTTGGATAGCAGCGATAGCAGCGTTGCTGACGAGTTGCGCCTATCAGCCCGATAAAAAACCACAAGAGGCTTATCAGGCGATGCAGCAAGATACCCCTGTGCAAGGTAGTAACAAGAAATCCACCACACTACCGACGGATGTCGCTGCGTTTTTAAACCAGTCTGCAGAGAGTAACGTTTCTGGCGCGAGTGAGCTTGTTGGTGAAGAGCCACGCTTTGTGTTGCAGGCGGATGGTGTTGCGGCAAAGCAGTTTTTTTACAGCCTCACCGTGGATACGCCCTATAACATCGTTGTGCACCCTGATGTAACGGGCGATATTTCGCTTGATTTAAAGGACGTGACTATTGATGAAACACTCGATGTCGTGAGTGATATCTATGGTTATGAAGTTCGTCGCGAAGGCCGAATGATCCAAGTGTATCCAGCAGGCGTGCGCACGCAAACATTTACACTCGACTATCTTTCGTTAAAACGTTTTGGCTTGTCGCAAACGCAAATTACCAGCGGCGGTGTGAGCCAAGAACGGAACAACAACAGTGGCTATGGTAACAACAACCGTAGTAATAGTAGCCTTTCTAATAACAGTGGCTTAGGTGGCCTGAATGGGAGCGGCCAAAACCAGAATTTTGGTGGTATGAATGCCGGCGGTGCTAATGGTGCTTCGGTAAACACACAGTCTGAAACAGACTTGTGGGGCAGCCTAGAAGATATGATAGAAGGCATCGTAGGCGGCAATGGTAGTGTGGTACTTTCACCGCAAGCGGGGTTAGTCAGTGTGACCGCGCAACCGTCTAAGCTGCGTGCGGTCGATCAGTTTCTAGAAAACTTGCAGTCACGTTTGCAACGTCAGGTTATTCTTGAAGCGCGCATTGTTGAGGTCACGTTGGGTGATCAGTATCAACAAGGTATCCGTTGGAACGAACTCAACATGAGTGGGCGTTTTGACTTTGGCTTTAATGGCTCCGTTCCGAATGACATTGCTGCCGCCACGGCCGACGGCGTGTTTGGTCTAACATTTAATTCTGACCGTTTTACAGGTTTCTTAGAGTTACTGCAGACTCAAGGCAGTGTGCAAGTACTATCAAACCCACGCGTCACGGCCTCGAACAATCAAAAAGCGGTGATTAAAATTGGTGAGGATGAGTACTACGTCACTGATGTTACCTCGCAAACCAATACTACAGTCACACAGGATGCGTTAACGAGTTCAAATGTTGATTTGACGCCATTTTTCTCGGGTATCTCACTCGATGTAACGCCTCAAATTAGTGACGACGGTGAAGTGACTCTGCACGTTCACCCATCGGTGGTCGAAACCAGCGAGCAGGAAAAAGTTATCACGATTGGTGACGAGACGTTAAGGTTGCCGCTGGCGCGTAGCAATATTCGTGAATCGGATACCATCGTCCGTGCGCGTAGCGGAGAAATTGTGGTGCTGGGAGGCTTGATGCAAAACTCGACGTCCGAGAATGTCGAGAAAGTGCCCTTATTGGGCGACTTGCCGCTGGTGGGTAATCTTTTCAAAAATAAAAGCAATGACTCATCTAAGAAAGAGTTGGTGATTTTAATTAAGCCAACGGTTATCGGTGCAGACACCTGGCAAAAGGAGCTAGAGCGTTCGCGTGAGCTGCTGGAAACCTGGTTTCCAGATATCGCTCAAGACCAGTAAACGTTGAATCGCTATGTACTTGTATCATTACGGGCTGAATCAACTGCCGTTTACCATAACACCCAATACACAGTTCTACTGTGAGCTGAAAAGTCACGATCAAGCGGCTAAAGTGGTGTTAACGGCGCTGAATACGGGTGAGGGCTTCATTAAAGTCACTGGCGAAGTCGGTACCGGTAAAACATTGTTATGCCGGCGCCTGCTAGAAGAAATACCTGATTATTTCTACACCGCGTATGTGCCCGATTCTTATCTTAGCCCTGACCAACTTAGACGTGCAGTAGCACAAGAGTTGGGCGTTGATACCGCTGCGGTAGAGAGTGAACACCAACTCGCTCGTGCACTGCAGGAAAGATTGTTAGAGATTAGTCAGTCTGAACGTGCGGTCGTGTTGATTGTGGATGAAGCGCAGGCGCTGCCGGAGGATAGTCTAGAGGCGTTGCGGCTTCTCTCTAATTTAGAGACTGAGTCGCGTAAATTACTGCATATTATTCTAGTAGGGCAGCCAGAGCTTGATGAACGTTTGGCGCAACATAACTTTCGTCAGTTAAGACAGCGTATTAGCTTTTCACATCGACTGACCGCAATGAATGCACGCGAAACCGCGCAGTACATCGGTCATCGCATGCGTATCGCGGGCTATAAAGGGGAGCCGATTTTTTCAGCCGGATTGGTGTCCGCATTGTATGAGAGTAGCCGAGGTATTCCGCGGTTAGTGAATGTGTTGGCGCATAAAATGCTGCTACTGGCTTACGGTGAGGGGCGGAAAAAGTTGTCACATAAGGACTTAAAATTGGCAACTAAGGATACCGCAGATACGCGCTATCGCTCGCCGGCCGTGCGCCTGATGATATGGACATTGTTATTGGTGTTAGTGGGTGCTTCAGCGTTACTTGGCTTAACTTTTGAGCATCCCGCTTGGCCGTGGAATTCTGTCGCATGAGTATATTGAATAAAGTATTAAAAGATTTGGATAAGCGTGGACAAAAGCCGGGTGAGGCAGAGCGTAGCGGTGGCTCAGCGGTTGCGGGCCCATCTTCACGTTTGCCTTGGATGATTGCCATTGCAGCAGTCGTACTGTTAGTGGTTGCTCTCATTGCCGGTTACGTTAGTTGGACGTATTGGGCCGGCGATAGCCGCTCGCTTGATGCTAAAAGCGATGAGAAATCACAGCCTCGGTTAGTACAGCAGGCGCCGAGCTCACAAAAAAGTGATTTCGTCCGTCCAGCAACTATGACGGAGCCGCAACCAAAACCTTCAGATGGCAGTACGCAACAGAAGGCCAATGTAAAACCTGAACCTCAGCCAGCGTCCGTTGAGGCTAAACCGGTAAAGGAAGCGGATACAGCAACACAGACCGTGTCAGAGCCTACCCCCCAAATGGATGCTCAAACTGAAGTTGACCCAGAGCCCGAACCAGCGTCAGAACCGACATTGGTGAAAAAATCGGTTCAATTGTCACCTCAACAACTCATCGAACGCGAAATCACCGCAGCACATGAGACGGCCGAGAAAGGACTGCTGAGCGAATCTGCAAAGCATTGGCAGCGCGTATTGAGCATTGACCCTAATCACATCGAAGCACGTCGCCAACTGGCAGCGCTCCAATTTGGGCGGAATCGCTGGCAGGACGCTTTACAGGTGTTAACCGCCGGGCTCGAACTGAACCCCAAAGCGCATGAACTGCGCTTGCTTGCGGCTAAAATGCTGCAGAAACGAGAACAACCTCAGTTAGCGCTGACATTGCTACAACAAGCGCAACCGCAAGTGAGTGACCACTTAGAATATTATCGGTTAAAAGCACAACTCGCCCAGCAATTGAACCAGTGGGGCGTAATGGCTCAGAGCTATAAAGCACTCACTGAAACACAACCGACGCAGGGTCGTTGGTGGCTCGGGCAAGCCATTGCGCAACAGCAGTTAGGCGAAACCGAAAATGCCGTAGATGCGTTTAAGCGCGCACGAAAATTAATTCAACATGCGCCCACACTCGACTTTATCGAGCAACAACTCAACTTATTGGTAGAGCAGGATGAAGCGACCTCGTCTTAAAATGCGACTGGGTGACTTGCTGGTACATGAGCAGGTCATCAGTGAAGAGCAACTTGAAAGTGCGCTGCAAGAACAGCAGGTGAGCGGGCGTAAGCTCGGTGCTACGCTGATTGATCTTGATTATATAACCGAAGAACAGTTACTCGATTTTTTAGCCCAGCAATTGAAGCTTGAACGGGTCAGCGTTGCCGACAAAAAAATTAGCCCGAAAGACGTGCAATTGTTGCCAGAGGTACAAGCGCGCCGTTACCGTGCTTTAGTGATTGAGGCCGATAGCGATACTGCGCTCATAGGGATGAGCGACCCAGCAGACTTGGCCGCAGTTGATGCGGTAACTCAGCATCTCGCGCCACGCGAAATTACACTGGCGGTCGTCTCTGAAGGAGAGTTGCTGTCGGCGTTTGATAGTTTGTACCGACGCACTAAAGAAATTGAGACCTTTGCGAGTCAGTTGCAGACGGAATATGAAAAAACCGAAGACTTCACGCTCGGTGCGGATAGCCTAGATGACGACGATGATGATGCGACGGTCGCTAAGCTGTTAAAGTCGATTTTTGAAGACGCCGTACAAGTACGCGCCTCGGATATTCATATCGAACCCGATCAAAATATGCTGCGCATCCGCCAACGGGTAGATGGTGTGTTGCAAGAAAATATTCTTGATGAGACCAATATCGCCAATGCGCTGGTTTTACGCCTGAAACTGATGGCAGGACTGGATATTTCCGAGCGCCGCTTACCTCAGGACGGGCGCTTTAACATCAAGGTGAAAAAACACAGTATTGATGTGCGTGTATCCACCATGCCGGTGCAGTACGGCGAAGCTTGTGTCATGCGTTTACTCGATCAGTCCAGCGGTATTTTATCGTTGGATCAAGTCGGTATGCCGCCGGATATCCTCAAGCGCGTGCGTCACTTAATTCACCGTCCGCACGGTATGTTACTAGTAACGGGCCCAACCGGTTCGGGTAAAACAACTACGCTCTATGGCGCCTTGAGTGAACTCAATACCGAAGAAAAGAAAGTTATTACCGTAGAAGATCCTGTGGAATACCGTCTACCGCGGATCTCGCAGGTGCAAGTGAGTAACAAAATTGGACTCGATTTTGCCCGCGTATTGCGTACCACGTTGCGGCAGGACCCGGATATTATCATGGTGGGTGAGATGCGTGACCATGAGACCGTCGAAATCGGCCTACGCGGCGCGATAACGGGTCACATGGTGTTATCAACGCTACATACTAACGACGCAATTACCAGTGCCATGCGTTTGATTGATATGGGCGCGCCTTCGTACCTCGTTGCGGCGGCACTGCGCGGTGTGATTGCGCAGCGATTGGTGCGGCGTGTCTGTGAGCGCTGCGCACAAGATGACACACCCGACGAGGCTCAACGCGCGATACTTGAACACTTGGAGAAAGGTAGCTGCGACCAGCCTTTTAAAAAGGGCGTAGGGTGCCAAAACTGTAACCACACTGGATACCGAGGCCGTATCGGTGTGTTTGAACTGCTTGAAATGAACAGCGCCATGATGGAAGCATTACGGCAAGAGGATACTCAACGCTTTGCTGAGGCTGCTAAGAACGCTAAGGGCTATCGCTCAATGGCCAACGTTGCACTCGATTTTGCTAAACAAGGTGTGACCAGCATTGATGAGGTGTTGTTCCTCGCCGAGAGCGTAGAAGAAAACGTCGCTGCGGCCAATATCAGTGAGCTGGCGCAACGTGATGAGGGTGATGACTAACCATGCAGTTTAGCTACAAAGCGCGTGATAAATCAGGCAGTATGCAGCAAGGGACGGTTGAGGCAAACGATGCCAAAGCAGCCGCTCAGACGCTGATGCAGCGCGGTTTGATCCCCGTCGATGTAGCGGCAAACAAGGGCAAAATTAGTAGCACGAGAACCAATAAACCAAGCGGCACGCTTTGGCAACGACTGAAGGCGATGACAGAACCGAGTGTCGAACTCGACCAACTGATTATCTTTTGTCGCCAAATGTACTCCTTAACGAATGCGGGTATTCCCATTTTGCGCGCCATTGAGGGACTCGCCGACACCACCCAGAACAAACGTTTAGAACGTGCGTTACGCGATGTCCACGGACAGCTCGAACGCGGTCGCACCTTGTCGGCGGGAATGTCACAGCACCCTAAAGTATTCTCGCGCTTGATCGTCGCGATTGTCCACGTAGGTGAGAATACCGGTCAGTTGGAAGAGTCGTTCGAGCAATTGGCACTGTATTTGGAAAAAGAGCAAGATACCCGAAAACGTATTAAAGCCGCGACGCGTTATCCGACCTTTGTGATGATTGCTTTGGTGGTGGCGCTCTTTGTTCTAAACATTTTTGTGATACCGACTTTTGCAAATATGTTCAGTCGCTTTAAGGTCGAGCTTCCGTGGGCAACGCGTGCACTGTTAGGTACCTCGGAATTTTTCGTTGCCTACTGGCCACTCATGTTGATTGCCATGGTCGGTGCTTTCTTTGGTATCCGGGCTTATGTGAACAGTGCTCCTGGTCGTCTGTTATGGGACCGCTGGAAACTGCGCATGCCGATCATCGGGTCGATTTTAGAGCGCTCAATTTTATCGCGTTTCGCGCGCAGTTTTTCCGTTATGTTATCGGCAGGGGTGCCCTTGACGCAGGCGTTATCCTTGGTAGCCGAAGCCGTCGATAACGCTCACATGGAGCGCAAGATATTAGATATTCGACGCACTATTGAGCGGGGTGAAAATCTCTCGCGTGCCGCTCGTCAATCAAAGCTGTTTACACCGCTGGTGTTGCAAATGATTGTGGTCGGCGAAGAAACGGGACGCAGTGATACGTTGTTAAAGGAAGTCGCCGATTACTATGAGCGCGAGACTGACTACGATCTGAAAACACTGACCGCGCGTATTGAGCCTGTCATGATCGGCTTTGTCGCTGTGTTAGTGCTGATCTTGGCGTTGGGTATCTTCACACCAATGTGGGATATGATGAATGCGTATCAGGGACGATAATGAAAAGCCAGGCGCAGAGTGAACAAAACTTTCGGAGTTTATTGCAAAATCTGGTTGTTATCATCAGTGTGTTCGTGCTTTCGGGGGTAGCGTTATGGATCTGGTTTGCCCCTGGTGAGCACAGTGGCTGGCAAGAAACCAAGCGCGATATGGAGTTACGACGCTTTAATGATTCGTTGTTACTGGCACGCGCAGAGTGGATGCGCGAAGGTAAACCTAAACAGGTCTCACTTAACATAAGTGGTAGTGAGCAAAGCATCCAAATGAACAGCAAAGGTTGGCCAGCGGTTGAACAAGGATGCGTTGAACTTTGGCAACGCCTTGCCGATGCGCCAAGCCAATTAACAGGCTCGGTTGAGGGTCAAACGTGTTTATTTAGAATTGAACAAAAGCTATGGCAGGAATACAACGCTGAAACAGGTCAAATCCGGGCAAAAAACGCTAAATTCGACCTATGAATTGTAAAAATGTCGTTATACAATATCACGAGAAATGATAAAGGACGCTGACTATGGATAAACGGCAACAAGGTTTCACAATCATTGAGTTGATCATCGTGGTGGTGATTCTAGGCTTGTTAGCAGCCTCTGCTTTACCTCGCTTTACCGATGTCACCGCCGATGCAGAGGACTCAGCTATTGAAGGCGTTGCTGGTGGCTTTGCCAGTGCAGTGGGCATTGTGCGCGGTGAGTGGGAACTGCGCGGGCGACCTAAAGGTGGCACGGACGGCGCAGGCGCCGAGTTACAGATGGATGGCGTGCCGGTCTATGTGGATGGCGATACAGGCTATCCCGTTAGTGGCAACAACGACACGGCGACTGATGTCACGCTCAGTAATGAAGATTGCCGCACCGTAATGACGGCTATTTTGCAAGGTTCACCCACGGTGATGGCGGAAGGTGATGGCGGTGCGATTGATGAGTACCGTTATTATACTTACGCAACGGACGATCCAAACGCCTCGACGGCGCAAGGGCAAGGTACCAATCAAGTGTGTGTTTACTATCTAGTGAACACTATTAAAGGAATTAGTCCTTTACCCTCGGGTAATGACTATCAGACAACCGGTAACTCGTTTGTCTACAACCCAAGGAACGGTGGTGTAAACGTGTTTAGTAACAATAACTAACGCAGCACCAGAACTTATTTTATTTCAATGGAGAATGTAATCATGCGCAACCAAAAAGGTTTCACGCTCATCGAGCTTATTATTGTTATTGTTGTTCTCGGTATTCTTGCCGTGACAGCAGCCCCTCAGTTCTTTAACTTCTCGGGGGACGCGCGCACTTCGACCGTTAAAGGTTTGAAGGGTAATATTCAAGGTGCTTACCAAACTGTATATGCGAAAGCGGCAGTTCAGGGTAAGTTAGCTGGCACAGCGGCTGCTCCAGCTGATGTTGAGGGTATTGATACAGTTTATGGTTATCCTGCTGCTACTGCGGACGGTATCGCTAAAGCTGCGTCACTAGGCTCCAATAATGAAGATTGGGTATTTGCGATAGGAGACGCCTCTACCAATACAACAACTGATGTTTTCTATATTGGTCCAGCAGGTTTTTCTGATCTGAACGACAGCTCTACGGCAGAAGATATTTATGCCACTTCTTGCTATGTATCTTATGCGAATGCTACAGATGCAAACACGCCACCAACAGTAACTGCGGTTACAACTGGCTGCACCAACTAATCCAACCATTTTTTAATGGTCGAATCTCGGCTCGCCGTCTCGGCGGGCCGAATATTTAAGGTCTCTCCTATGAAAGGCTTCACCCTAGTAGAACTGATCATTGTTTTAGTAGTGGTGGGTATCCTCGCGGTTGGCGCGGCGCCTTTATTTATTGGCTCCGGCGGTACCGAAAGTCTAGTTTTGCGCGAACGCGCGCTCTCTATTTTACGCAATGTACAACTCAATGCGATGCAAAATACGCAAGCAGACTGCTACGTTGCGGTACTTCAAAACGACGCACTCGGTTTAGCGACCACGCCAGTATGTGGTGCGAGCAGCTCAACCTTAGCAGCGTCAGAAGACAGTGCCAACCGAATGGTCGGTTTTGCGGGTAAAACCCTGACGGTTACCGACAGCAACGGCGCCCCAGTGAGTTTACCTGCAGAAATTGAGTTTGGTCCGCTTGGACGACCCGATGACACCTCAGGGCTGATTTGTAGCGGCAACCAAGCCTGCCGTCTCACCTTTACAGAAACTAACGGCGCAAACCAGTCGGTGTGTATCAACCGCGAAGGTTACATTTATGGCTGTTAGCAAGCATCAACGCGGCTTCACGCTCATCGAAATTATTGCCGGCATCATTGTTGTGGGTATTATTACGTTGGTGGTTACCGCGGGCATGGGGCCGTTGTTTAAACAAAGTGTAGACCCGTGGCAACAAGTGCGCGCCGCCGAGCTGGGCCAGAGTCTGATTAACGAAATCCTTTCCCGCCGGTTTGATGAAAATGGCTCTAGCGCTATTGGCGAAGCCCGCTGCGGAGAGTCGGGAATAAGCTGTACGACACTACCTGCCAACTGTCCAACCGACCCTAGTGCAATGACCTTTAGGGAAGAGGCCGATCGTACCGAGTTTGATGACGTAGACGACTACCATTGCCTAGAGCTCAGTGGTCCTGATGTCGCGGACACCTTAGCGCAGAGCTTAACAGACGATTACCGCGGATTTACCTTGCAGGTCAGAGTCAGTTACCAGCAACCCGATACACTTAAACGTATCGTCGTCAGTGTAAACACGCCGCAGCAACAAATCATTGAATTTGCCGCGCTAAGGGGGAACTGGTGATACGTAATCGCGGCTTTACCTTAGTGGAACTGGTTATCGTCATTGTATTGTTAGCGATTGTGGCGATATTCTCCTTTCAGTTTGTCGGCTTTGGTTCGCGTATGTACGCCAGTGGTGCTGAACGAGTGCGGATCCTTGACCAAAGTCGCTTTGTAATTGAACGCTTAACGCGCGAGGTCCGTAACTCCGTGCCCAATAGTGCACGTGTCGCCGCGGGGGGCCAGTGTTTAGAGTTTGTGCCGATCCGTGCGGCAGGCACCTATTACAATGCGCCACTTCGTAACAGTGACCCAGAGCAACTGACCTTTGTCTCACTGTCAGAAGTATGGGAGACGATAACTGACACGGATCGCTTGTTTATCTTTGCTACGCTCAGCTCACATATTTATGACGCTGATGCCGGTCGCTCGGCGACCCTGGCAGCATCGACAGACAATGACGACAGCACATACGAGCAAGTACTCGATCTAGCTTCTGGCTCAGTGTTTAGCCAGAGCTCACCTCGGCAACGTTTGTTTATCGGACAACCACCAGTGAGCTACTGTGTAGAGAGCAACCAAATCGTGCGCTACAGCAACTATGGTTGGCAGGTGAGTCAACCTATACCGGGTAGCTTTCCGAGCGCCGAGCGCAGCGTGATGGCAGAACAAGTCGCCAATATTGCATTGGCGGAGCCCGCTTTTCAGGTCGACCGGGCCACGCTACTGCAAAATAATATTGTGCATCTGTTCATTCAATTTACTAGTATAGATGATGAACGTTTATTCTTCAGTCAAGAGGTTCATATTCCCAATGCCCCCTAGCTATCATTCACAACGAGGCAGTGCGCTGGTTGTCGCGATTTTTGTGATTGTGGTGACAGGGTTGCTGGTCGCGACCTTATCACGGCTAGTGACCACCAGTAGTGACAGTGTCGTCGTTGAAGTCTATGGTACGCGCGCCTACACCGCTGCACAAAGTGGCTTGCAGCAGGGAATGTACGAACTATTTCCACTTAACCAACCGATGGCCAACTGTGCTGCGGTTACAGGTACGCCCGTCGACTTAAGCGGCATTCCATCCTTAGCAAACTGCTCAGTCACCCTGAGCTGCCAAGCGTTTGATTACACTGCAGACGATACCCACTACCGCATTGAAGCACTGGGTCAATGTGAGGCAGGGGGGCAAACCACCGAGCGTCTGCTCGCAATGGAAGCGAGGACGATTGAATGAGAGGTTGGCTAGTATGGTTAACCTTACTGCTTGCCGCTGCGCTGATGTCAGTATCCGCGCTCGCAAAGCAATATCAGTTGCCTGATGATGCGGGCAAAAATAATAACGCCTTTAACCCATGCCGTGTCCAGAATGAGAGCGGCGTGACGGTCATACGTTGCCCAAGCAGTGTATTTGGCCAAGTATACAGTCGCGATCGAGTTGCATTTAATGCCTCCCCCGTACGTTTAGAACTAACAGGTGATGTCACCGTCAATGCCGAGGTCAATGTTCGCTCATCAGCTGAGCTACTCGTGGTTGTTTCGGGGCGACTGACCTTAAACAGCAACGCTGGATTAGTGGGCAATGTTGAGACCACCGGTGGTGTCACGCTAAACAGTGATTTACAGGGCAGCATTCAAACCAATGGCGATGTGTCCGTTAATAGCAATGGCAGCGTGAGTGGGCGTGTAGCAAGTGGTGGTAGCGTGACCAACAATAGCCGCGTTGGCGGTGAAGTGGTCGCTGCTGGCGCTGTGACCAACAACAGCAATGCGCGTATCAATGGACCTGTAACTGCGGGCGGTTCATTGACTAATAACGGATTGATTAACGGTAACACCGATGTCGAAGGGTCCTTGGTTAATAACTCTAATGCCGAAATCAACGGTAATGTGAATGTTGATGGTGCGCTGAATAATAATGGTCGTATCAATGGGCAATATATCAATGCGCCTTGCACCGACTCGCCCAATCCGCGAGCCTGTGGCAACGGGCAGTTTAATGTCGATCGGCAATGTAATATCAATGATAACGAAGGCCCATGCGTCCCGAATTCTAACAATAACTATACGCCTGTGGGTGACTGGCATTTTGATGAAGACCGTTGGAGTGGCAACGCCGGCGAGGTGGTGAACAGTGTTGGCAATAATTACGCAGGCTTTGCTCAACAAGATGCCTATACCAGTGCATTTAACCCAGCGCGCCCGGGCAGTGAAGGTACCTGTCGTTACGGTCGATTTAATGGTAATAACTACGTCGAGATCCCCAATGTTACGCCATTGGCCAATCAAAACAGTGTGAGTTTATCGATGTGGTTGAATGGCTCAGCCAACGCACAAAACGCCCAAGATAACTATCAAACGCTCATTGTGTATGGTGAGGGACCGACGGAAGGCGGTGCTGGACGGTTTGAGGTCTATCGTCGCACGCGTGACGGACGGCTCTACTTTGAGGTACGGTCGATATTTGGTCAAATCTACAATGTCAGTGTTGATGGTAATCAGGTATTTGACGGCAACTGGCATCATCTAGCGGCGACGTTTGACAATAGCAACCGACGTTTATCGTTATATATTGATAACAGCCTAGTAGCCACGCAAAGCTTACCTGCATCTATTACGTTGAATTATATCGGGTCTAGCCCAGAGCTTTATATTGGCGGTCAGCAATTTCAAGGCTTTGGTTTTAACGGCTCGCTCGATGAAGTCACTGTCGCAAGCGGCGTTTATTCCAGTCAGCGTGTCAGCGAACTGTATACCCGTACGCGCCCCTGTACCAGTAACGGTGCATTACCCCAATGCAGTGCCGTGTGGGCCGACGGTTTTGATTATCGCGGTAACAACGAAGTTGATACCATTACCTTACCCGACCAAGACTATGGCACCAACCTACCTCAGCAGCTCGACCCGATTGATTACTTGCGCGTTGGCAACTTTAGCGATATAGGACAAAACTACCAGACCAATGGACCGACTTCGCGGGTGTACATTGATGGCGACTTAACTATTCAAGCTGGACGTCGCATTAATGTCGGTGGCGACCCAAACGCCTTTATGCTTATCGTGACCGGTGATTTGACCATTGCTCAGGACGTTCAGATTAATGGTTACATCTATGTGGCTGGAGATTTTACCTACTATGAATCGAGTCGCGAGAGCGAGCGAGTTCGAGTCAATGGTGCCATTAGCGTGGCAGGTAGTTCGTATTATTATAACGACCGCTACGATATCGAGGTGAATTATCAAGCGCCTGCGGTACCACTTGCGGGCGGGCAATTCTGTGCAGCGCAACCGGCCGAATTGCCAGACGCCGTACTGCGCTGGCAGATGAATAGTAATGACTGGCAAGGTAACGCTGGCGAGGTTATTGATAGCTCTATCAACAACTTGAATGGTGTGGCACGCAACGGAGCGCAACGTTATAGCGCAGACTCAGGCTCAGCATTGGTGACTAACGATAATGGCTTCGGCACCTGTGGTTATGGCTATTTTGACAATATTCAACAGCAATACCTTGAAGTCGCCGACGCGCCCATGCTCGATTTGAGTAATGCCTTTACGATCGGTTTATGGGTAAAGCCACAGCGCTACCCGGCGTCTGGACTGATGACATTAGTGTCAAAAGATGAGAACTATGAATTTCACCTGCGCAGTGATGGCACCATTAATTGGTGGTGGAATACGCCGACAGGAGAAATACAAGAGTTTAATAGTCAATCGGCAGTACCGTTAAACCAATGGAGCTATGTTGCGATACGGTATCAAAATGGCGCGCAAACGATTTTTATCAATGGTGAAGTCGCCGGCACAGCGAGTTTTACCGGTGGTGTCGCAAATAATAACGATCCCTTGCAAGTAGGTGCCGACCAAGGTGCCCTAGGCCGTTATTTCAGTGGTTTTCTCGATGAGCTGAGTGTGTTTGACCAAGCACTCTCTGAACGACAGATCCGCGACCTGCAACAACAGCGCACACTGTGTGGCGGACAAGAGCAAGTTTGTGTGGTGCCTGAGCTTAATAGTAGTTCGTTTGCTCAAGATTGGACCGCAACGACGTTTAATAACAGCACGTCGCCGAGTATTGTCAACGGTCGCATCAGACTGACCAGTAACCAGAATAATCAATCCACAGCGCTATCATTAAATCAATCAGTACCTGCACGTGGACATTTAACCGAAGTGGTGTTCCGCATGTATGCCTACGCAGGTAGCGGTGCTGATGGGATTGCCTTGGTGTTTTCAGATAGCAATCAAGTGGCACAGCCGGGCAACTATGGCGGTTCACTGGGCTACGCAAACGGCAATAACAATGATGGCTTCAACGGTGGTTGGCTCGGTGTCGGTTTTGACGAATACGGTAACTTTTCGCGTGCCACCGAAGGCCGAGTGGGGGGCTTAGGTGATGGCTCGCTTGCGCTTTCGCAAACTCGTGATCGCGTGGTGTTGAGAGGCGCGGAGACCGGTAACGTCAATACCCAGTATCAATTCATCGGGGCGTCGGAGCAGCTGGTTCCTGGCATTGATGAAAGTAATAGCATTATACCCGCTCCGGGTCATTTGTATCGCGTTCGCATTGATAACCGCGATCAACAAAATGTGGCCGTCTCCGTCGAGCGCGATCTTACCGGTACTGGCAATGCTTATACTACGATTTACGATAATAGCGATATTTCGGCTATCCAACCCCAGCTGCCACAGCGCTTTACGATCAGTTTTACCGGCAGTACGGGCGGCTCGACGAACATCCACGAGTTTAACTATTTTAGTGTGTGCTCGTTGCCAGGCAGCGGTGTCGATGAACAAGTCGATCACTATCGACTCGCTTTTTCGAGTCCGACTGTGCTTTGTAATGGCGCACAGGTTCAGGTAAGCGCGTGTCAGGACAGCGAATGCAGTTCACTTTACAACGAACCGGCTACTGTCACACTCAGCGACATTAATGGTACTTGGAGTAACGCGATACCCACCTTTACAGGAAGCACTGTGTTGGGTTTACAGCCCGATAGCGCAGGTAGCTATCGTTTGGGTATCACAGATAACTCAGCGTCACCCGTCGCCGCTAACCCGGTGCAGTGTTTTGTCAACGGTGAAGCGAGCGATGACTGTACACTGCAAGTCAATGACGCGGGCTTTGTGTTTGTCGATGATAACGCAAGCGGTATTAACAGTATTGCGCGTCAAACCTCCGGTACAACGACCTCGGGCATAAAATTGCGTGCGGTGCAGACTAATGACCAGACCCTTGCGTGTGAGGCAGTGCTTGAGCCGGTCAGCACGATCGAGATGCGTGCACAGTGCATTGATCCACAAGTATGCCAAGATGTATCAACTTATCCGCAAGCACAGTTCAACATTAACAATACGGCAATACCGACTCGAGACGACTGGGGCTTGGTACCTGTTGATTTTGTTGATGGCGAAGCCGCCGTTGAATTGAATTATGGTGATGCAGGTGCAACCAGTGTGTCGGCACGTGCACAGTTAGACAATGGTGTGGTATTGCAGGGCACCTCGAATCCTTTTGTTTGGACGCCGGCAAGTATTGACGCCAGTCATGCACAGTTGGATAGCAATAGCTATACAGGCGGTATTATCGCCAAAGCGGGTGAGCCTTTTAAAATGGAACTGCAAGCACGCAACAGTAACGGTGATATTACCCCTAATTTTGGTAATGAGATCCAAGCTGCTGGTTTGGTGCTCGATAGCAACGCGACAGCATCAGGACTTGTCACCAATAAGAATGGTGAGCTTTCCGACTACACTGCCTTTACCATGAGCGCACCCGCGACCTTCAGCAATGATACATTGACCTATTCAGAAGTAGGCTTTGCCACCGTGACCGCGGAGATCGCGGGACAGTCCTACTTGGCGCAGTATCATCAGCCTAATTCGGGCAATGTGGTGAAACTTCACGATATAGGCCGATTTATTCCCGCGGCTTTCGAACTGATTAAAGGCAATGGATTTACCAATGTGTGCAGTAGTGCTGAACCGTTTCTTTATATCGGGGAGGCGCAACAGCTCGACCCGAACCTGAGGCTTGAAGCGGTTAATACATTGGGTGAGGTGACGGAAAACTATCAAGACGCGTATGCAAAAGCGGTATTCGAAACAGGCGCGTTTGATAAAGATACGGATCCTGACCATACGATTCAGTTTGACCGATTGAATAAGAACGAACTGGTCATTAATTGGGATAAAGGTATCGGCACGTTAGTCGATCCGTCAATTGTTTATCAGCGGCAAATCGAAGAGGGACCTTATGAAGAGTACACGCTCGGTTTGCGAGTGAATGACAAAGAAGACGGCAACTACTACTCGTTACTCGCTGAAACAACGGACCTGATATCGCCGGATGACGATGACGGCCCGAACTATGCCAGTTACGATACGGCGCGCCTGCTGTTTGCACGGTTCAACCTTATGAATAGCATTGCCCCCCAGAACGAAGACTTATTGATTGATGGTGGCATCGAGTATTGGGATGGATTCGGCTATCAGTTGCACACCAGTAATAGTTGCTATGATGTGGTGGGTACTGATATCAATGCGACCGAGATTATTGAAGGCGGTGATAGCTTAGCCGACCTTGAACTAGCGGCGTCGCCTTCACAGCAACGATTGTTTGAAGGACGGCTCGCGCGTGACGAAACGGGTATCAATGACCGTTTGCGTTGGTTAGCGCGACCAAACCCGTTACAATTCACTTTCGAACTGAACGTTCCCTCATTTTTAAAATATGATTGGGACGGTGATAATGATTATGACGATAACCCCACAGCCCTTGGTGTATTTGGTATTTACCGAGGCAGTGACCGGCAAATCTACTGGCAAGAGGTTGGCTGGTAAGTAATTACTCACATATTTGTGGCGGTTTCTCAGTGATTCTTCCTTGCGCTTTTGTTGACAAGCAAATAGCATAAGGCAGAGTTGTTATACATGCGCGACGTTAACGACGTTTACCAATAAATATTCGAATAAAGAGCGCTGGTAAGGCTGCAAGGCCTCTACCGCTTTATTATTTTCAAGCTTGGAATGGGAACATGATGCGACTGGCTCAATTGGCCTTAGTGATGGCCTCGACTTTGACAATCGCTTCGCCGGCATACGCTCTACAAGAGCAACAACAATCAATGACGGTGGAGCAGATCTCTGATCAAATCACGAGTTTGCAAAATGAGTACGATAACTACACGCAAACTGTGCAACGTCTTAAAGACGAAGCTGACCAGCTGGAGCAAAAGCTGGCTTCTTTGCGAGAACGCAATCAGACGTTAGAAAAGCAACGTCAGGCAGCGCTGCAGGAAATGAACAACCGCTATCAGCAGTTGGTGGATGATCCAACGATTGACATCGCGGGTGCGCAGCAGGCGTACAAAGAAGCGGTGATGGCGCATCAACAAAACAAAAAAGATATTGGCACGCAGATTCAACTGGTTGAAGAGAAGCAGCAGGAAGTTGAAGAGGCACGTGTAAGCCGTCATGCTCTGTTAAACGAAATCGAATCGCTTAAAGACCAGCGCAATGTTGCGCGCGTCGAGCGTCTTGAGCGTGAGTTTAATCAAACCGGCGAACTGGAAGTCAGTCAGTCAATTGTGTGTGACCGTGAAGAAACACTGAGTCAGTGCGAAACGCGCGGTAAGTTGTTGGCGAAACAGAAAGCATCAAAGCAGTACCTTGATCAAATCGTAAGTAATTTGAGTGAAGCTGAGCAAGCACGCAGCAACTTGGAACAAGTGAGCCCTAACGTACAGATCCTTGGTTCAAAAACCGTGAGCAATGGATTTAGTGGTCAAGGTAACTATGGCGTAAAAATCGCAGTCGAGCTGCGTGGCCAATTACCGCGCACGCAAGCATGTCGGTTACTTGAAGTGGATGCACGCTATTGTGTGGTCGAAAACGCTGATCAGCGTAATACTTCACAAACCAGTGCGAGCGCGGGTAATGACGCGGTGATGCACCCACTGACGTTACGCTCGAATGTATACGACGATGAAGTGTTGATTGACGGTGTGAGCTACGGATCGACACCGATTGAAATTATGTTGCCGCGTGGCGAGCATCGTGTCGAGGTACGCAAATATGGGTACAGTTCATACAGTGATGTGATTCGTCTAAATGACGCTCAATCGATTCGCGCTGAGTTGGAAAAATCGGATTACTCGTTTACCCGTGGCGAGAAAGTGCAAGATATCCTATTTCGTGATGTGCGCGGACCTGAGCTCGTTGTTGTCCCCGCCGGCAATTACAAAATGGGTGACTTAACCGGTAATGGTTTGCCGAACGAGCGTCCAGTGCAGACGGTCAGTATTGAAGCACCGTTTGGTATTAGTGATACCGAGGTGACGGTGGGAAAGTTTCGTGACTTCGTCAATGACACTGCGTACGTGACTCAGGCCGAGAAAAATGGTAACTGCGCGCATTTAGTGAACGGTATGCCAAAAATGGATGGCACGTTAAACTGGCGCAATCCGGGGTTCCAACAAACTGAGAACTCGCCTGTGGTCTGTATTAGTTATGAAGATGTAAAGGCGTACACTGACTGGTTGTCAGACAAAAGCGGTTTCGATTACGATATCCCTTCTGAGCAGCAGTGGGAATATGCTTCACGCGCTGGAACAGAATCAGATTTTTGGTGGGGCAATGACGTCGGCGTGAAAAACGCAAATTGCCGTCACTGTGGCTCTGAGTGGTCAAACGAACGCTCAGCGCCCGTCGCTCAATTTGAGCGTAACCCGTGGGGTCTGTTTGATACCGTGGGCAACGTATGGGAATGGGCGCGTGCCGAAGACGGCCAAGTAGTGCGTGGCGGTGCTTGGAACTTTGCACCGAGTCTAGCGCGCGTTTCAACACGTATGGAACTTCCGGCTGATTTTAGCTCTAACTATATTGGGTTTCGGGTAGTACGAGCGCAGTAGCTTGCGCTTGATTGCAGTTTTTAGCACTTTTTTTAGGGATTTACCGCTTCATGTTTAAGAAAATTCGCGGCTTGTTTTCAAATGACTTATCCATTGACTTGGGTACCGCCAATACGTTGATTTATGTAAAGGACGAGGGCATCGTGCTCAATGAGCCATCTGTCGTGGCTATTCGACAGGAACGCTCAGGTGGACCTAAAGCAATTGCAGCCGTGGGTGCAGCAGCGAAGCAGATGTTGGGTCGTACCCCTGGCAACATCAAGGCGATTCGCCCAATGAAAGACGGTGTTATTGCCGACTTTTACGTGTGCGAAAAAATGCTTCAGTTCTTTATCAAGCAAGTGCACGACAGTCACTACTTTAAGCCAAGCCCGCGCGTATTGGTCTGTGTTCCATGTGGTTCGACCCAAGTTGAGCGCCGTGCAATTCGTGAATCAGCTTTAGGTGCTGGCGCACGCGAAGTTCACCTCATTGATGAACCGATGGCCGCGGCGATTGGTGCAGGTTTGCCCGTATCAGAAGCGACTGGCTCAATGGTTGTTGATATTGGTGGCGGTACGACAGAAGTCGCAATTATTTCATTAAATGGTGTGGTGTACTCATCGTCGGTTCGTATCGGCGGTGACAAATTTGATGAAGCGATTATTAATTATGTGCGTCGCAACTTTGGTGCGCTGATTGGTGATGCGACAGCAGAGCGCATTAAGCACGAGATTGGTTCAGCGTTCCCAGGTGAAGAATTAAAAGAAATCGAAGTGCGTGGACGGAACCTTGCAGAAGGTGTGCCGCGTTCTTTTACGCTCAATAGCAATGAAATATTGGAAGCGCTGCAAGAACCGTTAATGGGTATTGTGAGTGCAGTCATGGTTGCGCTTGAGCAATCGCCGCCGGAACTAGCGTCAGATATCTCTGAGCGTGGCATGGTTTTAACCGGTGGTGGCGCTTTACTTAAAGACCTCGACCGCTTGTTGATGGAAGAGACCGGCATCCCTGTTGTGATTGCAGATGATCCACTCACATGCGTGGCACGCGGAGGCGGTAAAGCGCTCGAAATGATCGCCATGCATGGTGGTGACTTATTTAGTTACGAGTAAGTCGACTTGAGTGAGGTGTAGTTAGCGCACAGATGAAAACCTTATTTACTCGCGGACCCTCATTACTATCCAGGCTAGTGCTCGCACTAGCCTGTTCGTTTCTATTGATTTTTGTCGATCATCGCCTGCAGGCGATGCAGCCGGTACGCATGTTTCTTAACTCGCTCGTAACGCCGGTGCAATACTTGGCAATCTTACCTGAACAAATCCTGAACAACTTCTCCGAAAGCGTAAAAAACCAAGAACAGCTTGCTGAAGAAAACCAAGCCTTGAAGAAACAGATGTTGGAACTGCGTGGTCAGTTACAGCAGTTACAGTTTATTAGTAATGAGAACAAACGTTTACGTGCCTTATTGGGTTCAGAGCAACGACAGCCAAGCCGTCGCATGGTCGCTGAAGTCGTAGCGGTCGCATCGGAGCCGTTCAGTCAGCAGCTGGTGGTTAACAAAGGCACCCTCAATGGTGTCTATGAGGGACAGCCGGTAATCGATAGCAAAGGTGTAGTGGGGCAGATCCAAGACGTTGGGAGTAATACGGCACGCGTATTACTCATTTCTGACCAAAGCCATGGTATCGCCTTGCGCGCCGAACGAAATGATATTCGTGTGCTGGCGCAAGGCACCGGTGAAATAGGTAAGCTACAGTTAATGTTTGTACCTCACAGCTCAGAGCTTGCCGAAGGTGATTTACTGATGACCTCAGGACTAGGCGGTGTCTATCCAGAGGGGTATCCCGTGGCGCGTATCCAGCGTATAAACCGCGATGAATCGTTACCGTTTGCCGAGGTGACTGCAGACTCGATTAGTGCGCTTGATCGCGTAAGAACGGTATTATTGCTGTGGCCGCAAAGTGCGGAACAAGCACCTATCTTCGAGGATGAGAAGTAACCATGTTTAAGCACGGATTACTGCCATTGGTACTCACCTATTTAGTCGCCATGATACTAATGGTGATGCCGATGCCCGCGAGCATCGATGTGTACCGCCCAGATTGGGTGACGCTGGTATTACTGTATTGGATTATTGCACTCCCACATCGTGTCAGTATTGGTACCGCGTTAGTGTTAGGCGTGTTAACCGACATTTTGTTAGGCTCGGTATTAGGCGTGCATGCGTTGGGCATGGTTGTGGTCAGTTATTTTGCAGCTCGACATTTTCAGCGGATTCGCAACTTCTCGTTGCCACAACAGGTGATTTTAATCGCGTTTTTAGTGCTGATTAAGCGCTTGATCGTATTTCAAGCCAATGTGTTCATTCATGATGCACAGTTCACCTCGACCTATTTCTGGCCTGCGCTCACCTCAGCCTTGTTCTGGTTTTGGTTATTCCCGCTATTACGTAAAATCCGCCGTCGTTTTGGAGTGGTGTAATGCAGTTAGTACTCGCTTCAGGTTCACCGCGTCGACGTGAGCTGTTACAGCAAATTCGCGCCGATTTTATCTGTCTCGCGAGTGATATCCCAGAACAACAAGGCGCTGAAGAAACTGCATCGGCTTATGTGCGTCGCTTAGCCTATGAGAAAGCCCTCGCTTCGGCACATTTGCATGACAAGCCCTGTATGGTGGTAGGCTCAGATACGCTGATTGACCGAGACGGCGAAGTGATGGAAAAGCCGCGCGACCAAACCCATGGCGTTGCGATGTTGCTTTCGTTAGCGCAGCGTGAACATAAGGTACGCACCGCCGTTTGTGTGATGTACTATGATGGTAAAAGCGTTGCTACCGTGCAGATAAAAGAGGTCGTTACTGACGTGTGGATGGGTGACATCAGTGAGACCGCTGCGGAAGCTTATTGGCAAACGGGTGAGCCGCGCGACAAAGCCGCCGGCTATGCGATACAGGGTGGAGCAGCCCGCTGGATAAAGCGCATTAACGGTAGCTATACCGCGGTGGTCGGCTTACCTCTTTACGAAACGGATCAGCTTTTACAAGCCGTCGAAGCCAAACTAGGATAAGACCATGAGCGTAGAAGTATTAATGAATGTGACCCCCACCGAAAGTCGCGTGGTTTTGGTCGAAAACGGCATTTTGCAAGAAGTTCACATTGAGCGTCAGGTCAAGCGTGGTCTTGTCGGTAACATCTATATGGGCAAGGTCTCTCGCGTGCTGCCTGGCATGCAGGCGGCGTTTGTTGATATCGGTCTAGATAAAGCGGCGTTTCTTCACGCATCGGATATTGTCACCACGCTTGACGGTGGCGAGACTATTGAGCGCGAGGAGAAATCTCAGCTCAATATTACTCAACTTGTGCGTCAAGGCCAGCCCATCATGGTGCAGGTCGTAAAGGATCCACTCGGTACCAAAGGCGCAAGACTGACCACCGATATTACGCTGCCTTCACGTTATTTGGTGTTTATGCCGCAGAGTAACCATGTCGGTGTATCACAACGAATCGACGATACCGATGAACGTGAACGGCTGCGTTCGATTGCTGAGTCACTCAGTCATGACGAAGGCAAGTTTATTGTCCGAACCGCTGGTGAAGGCGTGGATGAAGGTTCACTGACAAGTGATGCGGAGTTTTTAACGCGGCTTTGGTCGCAAATTAAAAAACGTAAAAAGTCACAGCGCCGTGTGGGCATCTTGTACGAAGACCTCAATCTGTGTTGTCGCGTGTTGCGCGATTTTGTCGGAGAAGCGATTGAACGAATTCGTGTTGATTCTCGCACGACCCTGGACCAGCTAAAATTATTTACCAAAGACTTCATTCCAGAACTGACACAGGTTTTGGAATACTATCGTGGTGACCGACCCATTTTTGATTTGTTCGATATCGAGAATGAAATCCAACGTGCGCTCGATCGGCGCGTCGATCTCAAATCCGGTGGCTCGTTAATTATCGACCAAACCGAAGCAATGACCACCATCGATATCAATACGGGGGCCTTTGTTGGTCATCGAAACCTCGAAGAGACCATATTTAACACAAATATTGAGGCCACTCAGGCGATAGCTCGGCAATTACGCTTGCGAAACTTAGGTGGTATCATCATTATTGATTTTATCGATATGCAAGATGAAGAGCACAAACGACGTGTTTTACATAGCCTTGAGCAAGCGCTAAACAAAGACCGCGCTAAGACCTCGATTAATGGCTTTACCACACTGGGATTGGTCGAGATGACCCGCAAACGGACTCGTGAAAGCCTTGAGCACGTGTTATGTGGCGAGTGTCCAGTGTGTCGCGGACGAGGCTCAATGAAAACCGTTGAGACCGTGTGCTATGAAATTATGCGTGAAATTGTTCGTGTGCATAAGGCGTATGAAGCGGATAAATTCGTGGTGTATGCCTCGGCACCCGTCAGTGAGGCTTTACTGAATGAAGAGTCTCATGCACTAGCTGAACTTGAACTCTTTGTTTCGCGTCAAATCACAATACAGACCGAGCCGCTCTATAATCAAGAGCAATTTGATGTGGTGATGATGTAGTGACTTTAAAACGTGCGGTAAGCTGGACTTTCCACAAGCTGATCTGGTTCTCGGCCATACTACTGGTAATGGCTGCCGTGCTGTTGAGTTTATTACGCTATGGTTTGCCTTACTTTCCTGACCTAACTAAACCGTTAGAGCGACAAGTCAGTGCAAGTTTGGGTCAACAGGTACATATTAACCAGTTGGCGTTATCTTGGCGTCAGCAAGGCCCCGCCATCGAGCTGTCCAATTTTAAACTGGGTGATGCAGCCGCTGATGCACTCAGTGTCGATGTCGACCGGCTCTGGGTCGTTATTGATTTTTGGGAGTCGTTGACTGAGCGCCAGTGGGTGCTACAGCAATTTATTCTCGAGCAAGCGGATATTCAGTTAGATGTGCGTCGTCTTACTCAAGGTGATGGCAGTAGTGTACAGCTCGACCAAGTCGAACAACTTTTTCTTAGTCAGTTAGAGAGTTTCTCGTTCCAGCAAAGCACACTTCAAGTCACCCCCTTAAGCGGCAATCCGCGTACCATTGATATTGAACGTTTGACATGGAGTAACCGCGGCCGTACTCACCAAGGCGTCGGCCAGTTTAGGGTAAAGAACTTTACGCCCAACAGGCTTAATTTTGTGCTGCAACTTGAGGGGCGTCGTTGGCGCGATATGGTCGGTCAATTTTACGTCGACTCGCGTGGTATTGATGTCAGCCCATGGCTTGAAAAGCAAGTCCCAGGTATTGATATCACGGACTCCAACGTGAATTTTACGGCGTGGCTCGATATCTACCAAGGCCAAGTTTCACAAGCGTTGCTGCGTATCCTTGATAATCGGCTCACCATGCAACGAGATAATCGTGTTGTGGATCTGCACATCCCCTCTGGAGAAGTGCAGATGCAGCGGCAAGGCCAAGGCTGGTTGATCAATAGTGCGCCGATGACGGTTGAGGTAGAAAATAATACGCTCGAATGGCCCGCCATGCGAGTACAAAACGTGGCTGATACGCTGCGAGCGAGCGTAGAGGGTGTGCCTGCGAGTAAGCTGATTCCGGTACTGCAATTAATAGATGACGAGGGCCGACTGTATAATTATCTGCAGTCTGCAGGGTTAGATGCGCGCGCCAATTTATTTATCCAGGATAGCGCGCAGTTTCCTTGGCACTGGCGTGCTGAACTGATTGATATCAACGCTTCAGGTTCAGCCGATATACCCGCGTTTTCGCCATTGTCGATGACACTTGAAGGCAATCTAAAGCACCTGCAGTGGACGCTCAATGCACCGCAACTGACTGTCACCAGCGATCGTTTATCTGAGCAACGCGCTTGGCAATTAAAAGACGTCGAACTCAATGGTACAGTGGAACAAATCGCCGACGGCTGGCAAGTGACGTGGCGCGAAAGCCAGCTTGCGATAAACGATATGCAGCTCTCTGGGCGAGGCGCATGGCGCTCGGTATCGGCTTTGCAGCCGGCTTTCGAACTAGTCGTCGCAAGTCGTCAGCCATTTGCGGTTGATACGTTGAAGTCGGCATTACCGGATGTGATGGGTGAAGATCTTAAGCGTTATTTATCCAATGCGCTTAAGGCAGGCACGGTAGAGCAATTAACCCTCGCTTGGCGAGCACAACAGATGATGTTACCGAGTCAGGTACAGGAAGGCGTGTTTAGCGCAGGTATTCACTTTGATACGCTGACCTATCAATTCCAACCCAACTGGCCAGCCATCCAAGAATTGCCGCTGACCCTAGACTTTTATCAGCATGGCCTTGCTATGCATGCCACGCAGGGCCGAATCAATGGTGTCACCATCGAGGAAGTGAATGCACAGATACCGGATTTGCTCGATGCGGGTAGGGGATTACAGGTCGAGTCTAAAGTGGCTGGACCGGCGCAATCTGTGCGGTCTGTTTTTCAACAGTCACCGTTAACCAGCGTTGCTGAAGTATTCAATCAAGTGATGCCCGAGAATCGTATCAGTGGTCAGTTTAACTTAGATATTCCTTTTGACGGCTCGCGTGAGGTAGGCGTCAATGTGAAAGCCGATCTCGCTAATAATCGAGTTTATATTGATGCCATTGATCAATGGTTTGACGTGCGCTCGGGTCAGCTCATAATTGATGACCAACAGGTCACTACTAAGGACTTGGTGTTGGCTTGGTTTGGTCGACCCTTTTCAAGCAAAATTGTTGGCGCACCTAAGCAAGATAGTTATCAGCTGAGCATCGAAAACGAGCTAGACTGGCAATTGGAACCCTTGTTCAAGGCACTGCCTAAGCAAGGTTGGTCGCGCTATTTTTACGGTGCGGTTAACGGCATCGCCAATATCGACTTGGACATCGCTGACCAAGTAAAAGTCACGGCTAATTCTCAGTTGGATTTAACCGGTTTAGAGTCGCGCTTGCCACAACCATTGAATAAAGAGTTTGGTGAGAACTGGCAATTAGATGTTAGTTTAAAGGGCAATGGTAATGACTTAGCCCTCGACGTCCGCTCGGGCGAACGTCTGCGTTGGCGCAGCGCTTGGCAGCCAGGAGTACAGCAGTGGCAATATGCCAGCTTATCGATTGGGCAGCCCAGTGCACTGCCAGAGATGAACACGCAAGCGACTTTTGACATTCGCGCCTACTTACCTGAACTGGCGATTGGGCACTGGTATGATTTGCTCTACTTTATCAGTGACTCTTTTGCTAACAGCGGTGCTTCCGATGCTGACAGAGAGCAGTCGTTAAGCGCTTGGTACTTGCCCGACTCGATTCGCATAAAGACCGATGAGTTATCTTGGGGACAGCAAAGTTTCAGCAATGCGGATATCGATATCTTCCCACAAGATAGGGTATGGCAAGCACGAATCCTAGCCGATCAGTTGTCAGTGCGAGCACAATTGCCAGAGGATTTTCTATCTGAGCCGATCAAGGTCAGCGCCGACTTTGCTCAGCTGAATACCGATAATCTAAAACAAGACACGTCGAGTGACTCAGAAACCACCGACTACGAGTGGGTAAGCCGAGTGCCGCCGCTCGATATTACCTGCAATGTGTGTCGACTCGATGATCATCACTTAGGCCGAGTCAGTGCCAAGTTGGTTCCCATCGAAGGCGGTATCGCGTTGAATCAACTGAAAATGGCGAATGAGACGGAGCAACTTGATGCATCAGGTTTCTGGATGGTCAGTGAGGGCCAGCCGTTTACTCAGTTGAGCGGTGAGCTCACCACCAGTGATATCGGCGAACTCCTGCGAGAGTACGGTTTAGAGACAGCGATCCGCGATAGCTCCGCCACCATTGCTTTTGGTGTGCGTTGGAATGATCACCCCCATCAAGTTGATTTTGATACGTTATCAGGGGCACTGCAGTGGGACTTTGGGCAAGGTTATTTGGCCGAGGTCAGTGATGGTGGCGCGCGCTTGTTCTCGCTACTCAGCTTAGACGGTATCTTACGCAAGTTGACGCTGGATTTTCGTGATGTATTTTCGCAAGGTATGTTCTACACCGATCTCAATGGTAGCGTGCAAATTGCCCAAGGCGTATTAACCACTAATGATACCCAGCTTTTTGGTTCGGCGGGGGACATGGTCATTCGCGGCAGCACCGACTTAGAGAAGCAATCGCTCGATTATGAATTGACCTATGCGCCTAAGGTGACTTCAAGTTTGCCCGTCATATTGGCGTGGATGGTTAATCCACCTAGCGGCCTTGCGGCGTTGTTAATTGACAAGGTCTTGCAAGACGCGAAAGTCATTTCATTGTTGCGTTATCGTGTCACTGGTACGATAGACAACCCTGTTGTGGAAGAAGTTGAGCGCGACAGTCGTCCCGTTGATATTCCAGAACTGGAAAAAGAAAAGGAGGCAAACAATGACGCAACCTCTACTCAGCGCAATCCAACTCAGTAGCTTCAAGACGCCCACTGAAAATCTAGCTCTACTTGAACGCTTATTGACTCAGTTGCCAGAGCAACGTCCGCAACTGGTGGTTGTCCCTGAAGCGTTTAGCTGCTTTGGTGCCGGCGACCGTGCTCAGCTAGAAATGGCGGAACCTGTTGGTGATGGACCCGTACAACAGCGCTTGTCTGAGTTGGCTAAACAGCACGAAATATACCTTGTTGGTGGCACGATTCCACTTCAAGCTGGTGACCGCTTTGCTGCAGCTAGCTTATGTTATGGACCCAACGGTGAATGCTTAGCGCGTTATGATAAAATTCACTTGTTCGATGTCGACGTCGCCGATAACACACGACAATACCGAGAGTCTCGCTGGACACGTGCTGGAAGCTCGATTGTCACTATCGACTTGGGCTTCGCTGTGGTCGGAATGGCGGTATGTTATGATCTGCGTTTTCCAGAATTGTTCAAAGCACTGCGTGCCAAGGGTGCCGATATTATTTTATTACCGTCAGCATTTACTGAGGTAACCGGTGCAGCACACTGGCATTCGCTGGTGAGAGCACGGGCGATTGAGCAGCAAGTGTATATGCTCGCACCCAACCAATTCGGCGAGGCCGCCAATGGACGCCGTACCTATGGACACTCGATGATCGTTGACCCATGGGGTGAAGTCATGGCCGAGCAAGCCGATGGAGAGGGCGTTGTCAGTGCCTATTTTGACAGAGAGAAATTGGAGAATATTCGCGCGCAAATGCCTGTCGCGGAGCAAACTCGCCTGACGGTGAGTGCTAATGTAAATGAGGATGTATGAGCGATAAATTAAGTTGGATTAATGAATTACCCGTGACTGAGTCAGATCTCGCTAGAGCGCTCGGTACCTTATACAACGGCGATATCGACTTTGCTGACATTTATTTTCAAGGTAGCGTCAACGAGTCATGGGTATTAGAAGACGGCATTATTAAAGACGGTGCGTATCACAATGAAACGGGTATGGGTGTCCGTGCCATACAAGGTGAAAAAACAGGCTTTGCTTATGCTGACGAGATTACTCAGCAAGCGCTCACACAAACCTGTAACGCGGCACGCGGCATTGTACGGCAAGGTCAAAGTAAGCAGGTTAAAGCGTGGACTCAGCAGTCGGTAGCGGCACAGTATGCGGCTAAGAACCCACTGCAGTCGCTCGAAGAGGCGGAAAAGATTGCGCTATTGAAGCAGGTCGATGCCCATGCGCGTGCCCAGGATAAGCGTGTATCTCAGGTCGTTGTTAGTCTCTCGGGCAGCTACGACGACGTGCTTGTTGCAGCGACTGACGGTACATTCGCTGAAGACCATAGGCCATTGGTTCGGTTAAACTGCTCTGTCATCGTTGAACAAGAGGGCCGACGAGAGCGGGGTTCAGCAGGTGGTGGTGCGCGTGTCAGTTACGAGTATTTCTTTAAAGATGAAGAGGGCACACCGCGCTGGAAAGCGTTTGCTGAAGAAGCGGTTCGTCAGGCATTAGTTAACCTAGAAGCCATTGCGGCTCCGGCAGGAACCATGCCGGTTGTACTTGGCGCCGGCTGGCCGGGTGTATTGTTGCATGAAGCGGTTGGACACGGACTTGAAGGTGATTTTAATCGTAAAGGTTCTTCGGCGTATGCGGGTAAAATAGGTGAGAAAGTGGCTTCGGAACTTTGTACTATCGTCGACGATGGTACCCTAGCCGACCGCCGCGGCTCGCTGAGTATTGATGATGAAGGCACGCCCGCAGGTCGCAATGTACTAATCGAAAATGGCATCCTGAAAGGCTACATGCAGGATAAAATGAATGCGCGTTTGATGGGCCATGCGGTGACAGGCAACGGTCGTCGTGAGAGTTATGCGCACTTGCCCATGCCGCGTATGACAAATACCTACATGCTGCCCGGTGAGCACCAGCCCGAGGACATTATCGCGTCTGTGAAGCGCGGTATTTACGCGCCACACTTTGCCGGTGGTCAGGTCGATATCACGTCGGGTCAGTTCGTGTTTTCGGCATCAGAAGCATACCTGATTGAGGACGGCAAAATTACACAACCGATTAAAGGCGCGACGTTAATTGGTAATGGACCGGAAGCGATGAGTAAGGTCTCAATGGTGGGTAATGATTTAGCGCTCGACCAAGGTGTCGGTGTGTGTGGTAAGGATGGTCAGAGTTTACCGGTTGGCGTCGGTCAGCCAACGCTGAAACTAGACGCTATGACAGTCGGTGGTACTGACTGAGGCTTAGGCCTCAGTCATGAGTTCACGTAAATAGACAAATAGCTGGCGCGCTGCCGTAGGCGGTTTATTGTCCTCGGCTTGCTTTTTGGCTTGTCGAAGCCATTGGCGAATACGCTGAATATCGGCATCGGGGTAACGGTTAAAAAAGTCTGTGAGCGCTTCTTCGTCACCTGATAACAGCAGGTCGCGTTGTTGCTCAACAGCATGAAATTGATTCACAGTTTGTTGGTGAAAGGCGTTAAGGCGTTCCATTGCTTGTTCGATAGGCGTAACGTCTCTTTGGCGCATTAACTTACCAATAAACTGAAGTTGGCGGCGATAGCCTTCGTGTTTATTTTTAATTTTACGAGCGAGCAAGACCGCATCGCGCAGCTCATCATCAAGTGGAATGCTTTTGAGTTGCGCATCAGTTAAGTCTACGAGCTCAGTGCCCATTTTTTGTAGGGCTTCAACTTGGCGCTTGCGTTCACTTTTGCTGGGGACATCTGCAAATTCATTTTCGTCTGGCGATGTCGAGTGGGTTGGTTTACGAGCCATAATCCATTCAGTTTTAATTGCTAATAATAGCGAGCAGTTTACCAGTTTTACGCAAGACGCGTTAATCATTTAGAGGAGTGTACATTGAAACCTCAACTTAGCGAGTTACAGCAACAACTTGATGATGTTGAATTAGCGGTCCAATATGCGTTGGAGTTAGCGGCTAAAGAGGGGACTTCAGCGGCCGAGTGCTCGATCAGCAAAAGCGCCGGCATTTCAGTCGGTACGCGTATGGGCGATGTAGAGACCGTTGAATTTAATCAAGACGGTGCGCTGGGCATTAGTGTGTATCGTGATCATCAAAAAGGCTCGGCATCGACTACCGACTTATCGCGTGAAGCCATTGCTGCGGCAGTAAAAAAGGCGGCGGAAATTGCCCGTTATACCTCAGCTGACCCGTTTAATGGGTTAGCACCGAAAGAACTAATGACCAAAGATTATCCTGAGCTAGACTTATGCCACCCCGGCGATCAAAGTGCAGAATACGCGATAGAGCAAGCACTCGCCTGTGAGCGTCATGGCTTAGCTTTAGATGATCGCATTATTAATTCTGACGGTGCACACTACGGTTCGCATACGGGCTTTCGCGTATATGGCAATAGTCACGGTTTTTTGGGCGGTTATTTGCAGTCGCGTCATAATTTAAGTTGCGTACTGATCGCAAAAGAAGGTGAGCGCATGCAACGCGATATGAGCTACTCGGTTGCGCGTCGAACGCAAGACTTAGCTGCGCCCGAAAAAGTAGCTGAGGAAGCCGCTCAGGAGACGCTATCCCGCTTGGGTGGCCGCAAGATCGATACCGCAAAAGTCCCGGTAATTTTCCGCGCCGATGTGGCGGGCAGCTTGTTTGGCCATTTCGTAAGTGCGATCAGTGGCGGCAATCTTTACCGGAAATCAAGTTTCTTGCTAGACGCATTGGGCCAGCCGGTGTTGCCGTCGTGGTTAAACATTAAAGAATGTCCTCATATCGTGGGTGGTTTAGCAAGCAGTCCGTTTGACCATGAAGGTTTAGCTACGATTGAACGTGATATCGTTACGGCCGGTGAGTTGCAGACTTATCTACTTACTAGCTATGCGGCCCGCAAGATGGATATGCAGCCCACCGGTCATGCTGGGGGCATCCATAACTGGCGCTTGACCCATGGTGATAAGAGTTTGGCTGAACTGTGCAAACAGATGGGCACAGGCTTACTGGTCACCGAATTGATGGGGCAAGGCGTTAACTTAGTCAACGGTGATTATTCGCGCGGCGCTGCTGGATTCTGGGTTGAGAATGGCGAAATTCAGTATCCTGTTGAGGAAGTGACGATTGCGGGTAATTTAAAAGACATGCTGGCAAATATCGTCGCTATTGGTAACGATGTTGACGAGCGCCATGCTTTGCATACGGGATCGGTGTTGTTAGAAGAAATGCGGATTGCAGGTCAGTAAAGCAACCGGCGACATTGCTGTTTAAGACAGCAGCAATGTCGCAGTACCCAAGAATGCAAAGATACCGACCACATCGGTGACGGTGGTTAAAATAACCCCGCCCGCCAGTGCTGGGTCAATATCAAAACGCTTCAATATCATGGGTACGGTCACGCCGGCAAGCGCCGCCGCCAGGAGATTCATCATCATCGCGAAGGCGATAATGCCACCAACCAACCAGCTTTGCATCCAAAGTGCTACCACAGCGGCAATGAGGATTGACCAGATAATACCGTTCAGTGCGCCAATGGCGAGCTCTTTGCCGATCAACCACCGTGAGTTACTACTACCGATATGGCCGAGCGCCATACCTCGAATTACCAAGGTCAGGGTTTGACTACCGGCAATACCCCCCATACTTGGCACGATGGTATTCAGGATAGCGAGTACCGCCATCTGCGCTAACACGTCTTCGAATAGTGAGCTGACCATAGCGGCAAGTAATGCCGTGACCAAGTTAATGGCCAACCACACGGTGCGGCGGCGAGTACTTTTGAGTACCGGCGCAAAAGTATCCTCGTCATCTTCTAAACCGGCCATACTCAACATCGAGTGTTGAGCATCCTCGCGAATGATATCAACCACGTCATCGATGGTGATTCGACCCACAAGTTGCTGCTCCCCGTCGACAACGGGCGCTGATACCCAATCATGACGTTCAAACAATTTTGCGACTTCGGTTTCATCCATGTCGACAGGAATACTGACGATATCCGGCGACATAATATCGCTGACCACTTTTGATGGGTCGACGGTGACTAAGCGCGATAGGGCGATTTCACCGATGAGTTTATCGTTCCGATCGGCGACATAGAGTTTATCAGTGGCTTCTGGTAGCTCGCCTTTTAGGCGAAGGTAACGTAATACAACATCGACGGTGACATCGGCGCGCACGGTAATGGTATCGGTGTTCATGATACCGCCGGCAGAGTCCTCATCGTATGACAATGCCGTTTCAGCACGCTCTCGGTCGCGCTCGTCCATTGATTTGAGCACTTCTTGATAAACTTGGTCTGGCAAGCCACGCAGTACGTAGGCCAAGTCATCGGTATCCATTCCTTCGGTGGCAGCCGCGAGTTTTTCAGGCGCCATCTGGCGAATAATGGATTTTTGAACTTCTTCTGAAAGTTCTTCTAGAATATCACCGTGTTCGTCGGCATCGACGAGTTTCCAAACAATGGCACGACTTTTAGGGGGGGACGACTCCAGGAGAAGCGCAATATCACATGCCGGCATATTATGTAGCATGCGGCGTGCAGCCACATACATACCGTCCGATAGGGCAGTATTTACCTCTTGAATACGCTGCATTGCATATTCTTTATCGGACAACTCAGCCATCATGGTTATTCAGCTTCCTCAAACTTATCTTCAAATAGGATGGTAATTGCTTCGAGCGCTGCCTCGGCATCTTCACCTTGGGCGCAGACATCGACCTCGCGGCCCTGTCGGCTGGCGAGAAGCATTAAACACATCACACTGCCTGCATCGACCTCTTGACCATCTTGGCTGATGGTAATTTTGGCGGCAAACTCCTGCGTCAAGCGTGCCAATTTGGTTGCTGCGCGCGCGTGCAGACCTAGTTTATTGCGAATGATCAAAGATTTACAGACTTTTTGCGTCATTTTGACAATTCCCGATGGCGAACCTGAACATGTGTTTCATCTGTTCTGAACTGGTCGGCTAAGGCTTCGGCCAAATAAACAGAGCGATGTTGACCCCCCGTACAACCCACCGCAATAGTTAGATAGCTACGGTTACTGCGTTGAAAGTAAGGTAACCATGTGGCAAGAAAGTTTTCGACTTGCAGTAAATATTTGGTCACTAAACCTTCTTTGCGGAAAAATTGCTTAACGTCCTCGTCTTGCCCAGTGAGAAGCTTGAGCTCTGGATTCCAATGGGGATTCGGTAAAATTCGCGCATCAAATACGAAATCTGCATCCTTAGGTACGCCGTGTTTAAATCCGAACGACTGGAACACAATCACGACATGCTTCGAAGCTTTACCCAAGACGCGCGCACTCACCTCTTCACTGAGTTGATGTAAAGATAGGTTACTGCTATCAATTCGCCAAGTGGCGCGTTCAGCAATAGGGTCGAGTAGTCGGTTTTCTAACTGCAGCGCCTCAACTAAAGGTAGCTGCTTTTGTGAAAGTGGATGCAAGCGCCGAGTTTCGCCAAAGCGTTGTAGCAGCGTTTGGTCATCGGCGTCGATAAAGAGAACTTCAATATCGACGTCATCGGGCAAAAACTCAATTGATTCTACGAGTTCGTGAGGATCTTCAGGTAAATTGCGTACATCAATACTGATGGCAACGCGATCATATTGCTCAATGACTGAATGAACCAGTGTTGCGAGCAAAGCGATAGGCAGGTTATCGACACAATAGAAACCGAGATCTTCGAGTACTCTTAAGGCAATGGTTTTGCCGGAGCCTGAACGTCCACTGACTATGATAAGTTGCATTCAGGTGCCTGATCTTCGCTGACAAAAATAGAATAGAGCGCTTGGTCACTATCAGCTTCTCGCAGCGAACGCGTGCATTCTTTGTTATTCATGCGTTTGGCGACGGTTGCAAGCGTGTTTAAGTGATTTTCATGCTCCGATTCAGGGACAAGCAAGGCGAATACGATATCCACCGGCTGATTGTCAATCGCATCAAATTCAATGGGTTGTTCAAGCGTCATTAGTACCGCCACAGGTTGCGTCGCATTGGCTAATCGACCATGTGGAATAGCGATGCCAAGACCAATACCCGTACTACCTAAGCGCTCACGATTAATTAAGCTCTCAAAGATGTCGTGTTTAGTGATTCCGACAAGTTTTGGGGCCGCGATAGCGCTGATAGTTTCTAACAGGCGTTTCTTGCTTGCACCCTCGACTGCACACTTGGTGCAGTCGGGGCTCAAAAGATCAGACAATTGCATGATTTAGTGTTTTTTCAACTTTTCTTTGTGTTTAATCACTTGGCGATCGAGTTTATTGATCAATCCATCAATCGCCGCGTACATATCGTCGTGCTCTGCATCGGCGAAAATTTCTCCGCCGTTAACATGAAGCGTAGCTTCCGCTTTTTGAACCGTTTTTTCAACATTTAGGATGACGTGAACGTTGTTTATGTGGTCAAAGTGGCGCTCTAACTTGGCAAATTTTGTATCCACGTATTCACGCAACGCGTCAGTAATATCAATGTGGTGACCTGTTAGGTTGATTTGCATAACGTCTTCCTTCTACGGTTGAACAATATTAAAGCAGACTCTTCCTCTGGCTTGAAGAGGGAATGTTGAGCGATTCACGATATTTCGCGATCGTTCTTCTAGCTACTTGGATTCCCTGATCCGCAATGAGTTCAGCAATTTTGTTATCACTTAATGGTTTGGCGCGGTTCTCCGCGGCAACCAATTTTTTGATTAGCGCTCTTATAGCGGTACTTGAACACTCACCTCCTGTTTCGGTACTGACATGACTGGAGAAGAAGTATTTAAGCTCGAAGATGCCGCGCGGGCAGTGGAGATATTTTTGAGTCGTTACACGCGAGATTGTACTTTCGTGCATATCAACGGCTTCCGCGACATCATTGAGAACCATCGGCTTCATCGCCTCCTCACCATGTTCAAAAAAGCCTTGCTGACGTTGAACGATGCAGTGCGCGACTTTCAGTAAGGTCTCGTTTCGGCTTTCGAGACTCTTAATGAACCAACGCGCTTCTTGAGTATGCAGCTTAATATACTGAGAGTCAGCACTTGATTTTGCCTGCTGACTCAGCGCTGCATATTGTTCGTTCACTCTTAATTTAGGTACGCTATCAGGATTTAATTCGACCACCCAACGACCATTTTTTTTCACTACCGAAATATCCGGTATGACGTATTCAACGGGCTTTTGGTCGATAGCATCGCCAGGATAAGGGTTTAAGGTTTGAATCAGTCGCAGTGTCTCTTTCAGCTCTGCTTCATCAATCTTCAGTTTACGCTGCAACCCTTTATAATCCCGCGCACCCATTAACTCCATGTAATCATTTATAAGCGCTAATGCAAGCTTTTTGCAGGGGGTTTCATCGCATAGTTGCTGTAGTTGAATACTCAAACATTCTTGGATGGAGCGCGCACCGACACCCAGAGGATCAAAATGTTGAATACGCTTAAGCACCATGGCGACTTCTTCAACATCGACTTCGGGTAAATTGATAGCTTCAACGAGTTCATTCAAGTCTGAAGTCAGGTAACCGCGCTCATCGATGGACTCGATGATGGTGGTGGCTATAGCCGCATCTTCGTCTGAGAAATGCGACATCTGCATTTGCCAAATCAAATGATCGTAAAGCGAGTCGCTTGTTTCGCCTTGATAGACATCGTGTTCGCCGTCAAACGACTGGCTTGAGCTAGTGCCACTTGACGGAGTAGTTGATGTATATGTGTCATCCCAAGTGCTATCTAATGGGAGGTCATCGGGGAGTGATTGATCTTGTAATGCATCGACGGTTTCTTTTTGACTATCGTCTTTTTGCGTTTGCTCGGCATCGGTCTGGGCATCTTGCTCAGCTTCACCCTCAACCTCAAGTAACGGGTTATTATCTAAGGCTTCTTGAATTTCAGCTTGTAGATCGAGTGATGAGAGTTGCAACAACCGAATGGCCTGTTGTAATTGAGGGGTCATCGTAAGTTGTTGACCCATTTTCAGTTGCAAACTTTGTTTCATCTGATTATCCCGGCCTCACTTGTGCTGTGTTACAAGGTGAACTGCTCACCGAGGTAGACATCTTTCACTTGTTGGTTTGACAATACGCTATTCGCGTCCCCGCTAGCAATCAGCTCGCCATGACTAACGATATACGCATGCTCGCATACGGACAACGTTTCACGCACGTTGTGGTCAGTTATCAACACACCGATGCCTCGGTGCTTAAGATGTTCAATTATTTTTTTGATGTCGAGTACAGAAATCGGATCAACACCTGCGAAAGGCTCGTCTAATAAAATAAACGTAGGGTCAGCAGCGAGCGCTCGAGCGATCTCAACACGGCGACGCTCACCACCCGACAGACTCATACCCAAGCTATTCACGATATGACCGATATTAAATTCTTCGAGCAATGCATCGAGTTTTTCTTCGCGCTCAATCGCGGTAAGTGAACGTCGAGTTTCAAGAATCGCCATCAAGTTATCACGGACCGTCATTTTTCGAAAAATAGATGACTCCTGTGGCAAATATCCAATACCTCGACGTGCACGTTCATGCATCGGCAAAAGCGTTAAGTCCTGATCATCCAGCTTAATACTGCCTTTATCAGAGTTCACTAAGCCAACTATCATATAAAAGGTCGTTGTCTTACCTGCACCATTAGGACCGAGCAGGCCAATAATTTGCCCTTGGCTCACCTCTAAACTGACGTCTTTGACGACTTGGCGTCGATTATAAGATTTAGCGAGATGCTGAACAGATAATTTAGCCATGCACTATTGCTCTTGTTGCTGTTGGTCGTCTTCAGGTTGCTCTTTCTCGGGTTGCTTATTGGGGTTAAAAATCGTGGTAACCCGTTCGCCTGATTCCTTTGAGCCTCTTGCCGAGACATGCTGGTTAGCCAAGTCATACACAATGGTATCACCACGCGACAAGCTGCTGCCCTGAATGATTTGCGCATTACCTTGTAGTTCAATACGTCCCTGACTCTGGAAGTAAGTGATTTGATCGGCTTGTGCGCTGATCTCCGAGCCATCCTCGAGCAACTGGGTGTAGACTGCGGGACGACCGTGCGCGATAAATGTATCGGCTTGGTCTTTGGACTCACCGCCGGTTGCCTCAAGTCGATCCGCCTCAATACGCATAGAGCCCTGAGTTACAATGACATTATCGGTCAACAACAATTTATTGTTCTTGATATCAAAGTGTTCATGTCCAGCGTTGACCTCGATCGGCTTTTTAAAATCCGCCTCACCTTGAGCGGCGGCCATTTGGCTCACAACCGCTAAACTAGCGAGGATTAAAAACCGTTTTAACATGACGTTTTAGCTCCATAGTTTCCGCGTACAGGTCGGCGCTCAGACCATGACCTTGCACAGCAATTTGGGGTCCCGAAATAGTGACAGGATAATCGGTATTCATAGTCTCTGCCGGTATATCGATGACCAAGTATTCGGTATTAACACGCTTAATTGAAGTATCAGGCTGTAAGGCCAATATTTCAACGTTGCGCTCTAAAATAAGTGTTTGATCGTCATATAGCGTGCCTTGCTCTGCGCTAACTTGCCATGTAGCTTCGCGCTCATCGGTATAAACTGAGTAAACAGGGTTGGTTAGTTCAGTGAGACCGATTTGAATATAATGCGACATGTGTTCGGCAGTAACCTGATGTGCCAAGCGGCCACCCGACTCATATAAACGCGTTTTCAGTCCTGAAGCGGTAAAGTCAGGCGTCATTTTCCGCGATTGCACGTTGTTATCGCCCGCGTCGGAGCGATCAAAAGGACGCCAAAGCAATAGTATAACTGCGCCAAATAAGATAAGCAGCAATAGCGCTACGCGACGACTCACAAACTCACTCCTTCAACACTCGCGAGTTCGCCGCGGCTTAACAGCAGTAAATCGCAGACTTCACGTACAGCGCCAAATCCACCATGACAGCGGGTGATATACTGCGCAGCAAGTTGCACAGATGGATGAGCATCGTGAACCGCGACGCCTAATTTAGCACGGTTGATGAGTTTTAGATCGGGCACGTCATCGCCGACGTACGCGACGTGCGAATCACTTAATGCTAACGTTTCAAGCAGGCGCTCGTAGACCTCGACCTTATCTTTCACACCCTGAAAAATGTGGGTCACGCCTAGGTGTTTCATGCGACGTTCAACAATTGCCGATTCGCGACCAGTGATGACCGCCGCAGGGTAACCAGCATCGGTCCACGCTTTTAAGCCAAAGCCGTCGCGGGTGTGGAACGCTTTAAGCTCTTCACCTTGATTACCTAAATAAATGCGACCGTCTGAAAATACGCCGTCGACATCTAATACCAGTAATTGAGTCTGCGCGAACTGTTGAAATAAATCTTCGCTAATGTCGCCATACCAGGTATTTACGGTTTTTGCAGTACGGTTATGAATCATTAAACCACTCCTGCCTGCAGTAAGTCGTGCATATTCATGGCGCCGTGTGGCTTGCCATCATGGTCGACAATAATTAAGCCGTTAATTTTACGGTCCTGCATTAACTTAAGCGCTTGTGCAGCTAACATGTCTTCATGCGCGGTGACGCAGGTGCGTGTCATAAAGTCGGCAATTTTACTCTCGTGCACATCAACGCGGCTATCGAGAATACGGCGCAAGTCACCGTCCGTAAAAATTCCCGCTAAGCGACCTTGGTCATCAACAATAGAGGTCATGCCGAGACCTTTACGTGAGATTTCCAATAAAGCATCGCGAATTAATGCTGTTTGCTCAACTTTGGGGACACGATCACCCGTATGCATGACGTCGCTGAGTCTGAGCAACAACCGCTTACCCAGCGAACCACCCGGGTGCGACAAGGCAAAATCGTCGGCGGTGAATCCACGCGCATTGAGGAGCGCGACTGCGAGGGCATCGCCCATGACCAGACTGGCTGTGGTCGAGGCCGTCGGAGCTAAGCCGAGCGGACAGGCTTCTTGTTCAACCCGAATACAGACGTGAATATCGGCCAAGTTTGCGAGCGTTGAATCCGGATTGCCAGTCATCCCGATAATAGTGACACCTAATCGTTTCATGACTGGAACGATATTTAAAATTTCACCTGTTTCACCACTATTTGATATGGCGATGACGATATCACTGTCAGTGACCATGCCGAGATCGCCGTGACTGGCTTCCCCGGGGTGTACAAAAAATGCCGGTGAACCGGTTGAAGCAAGTGTTGCTGCAATTTTTCCACCAATATGACCCGATTTTCCCATACCGGTCACTATAATGCGTCCTTTGCAATCGAACATCGCCTGACAGGCGCGATTAAAGTTCTCGTCGAGAAAGGCTTTTAAACCTTCAATAGCATCGCGCTCGATATCGATTACGTCGCGAGCAAGCGTACAAAAGTCATGGGTGATTTGCTTCATTACTCACCTAAAAAACTGAAAACCTGCGCCTAATGATACGTCAATATGACGGTGGCTGCCTACCGTATTTGTCGCTATATGATTGCTAATGTCACAAATTTGAATTACTATACCAACTAGACGGTTTAGTAATAAGCCTAGTTTATGTCATTAAGTGAGTCGTTATGTGCGCAAAAAAATGTGCGGGTCGCCCGAGCAATAGAGACGTTATTTTAGATGCTGCTGAGCAATTAGTTGCATCTGAGGGTGCTGCTCGTCTTACGTTTGATGCACTGGGTCAAGCAACCAGCATTAGTAAAGGCGGACTGCTGTATCACTTTGCTAGTAAAGACAAACTTCTCGAAGCGATGCTTGAGCGCATGGTGGCGCGAAATAGTGATTTGAAAGACGCCTTTATGAAGGATTTCGAGGATGATCCTAACCAAGAACTAAAAAGTATTTTGCTAGCGTCGTTAAACAGTGATGCAGAATGCGCGCAGTTAAGTTCAGGTTTGCTGGCAGCCGCAGCGAATAATCCAGAGTTGCTGGCGCCAATGACTGCTCACGTGCAACAGACCTTTCAATCGCTCGAACAATTCAGCCGTGATCCCATGCTAGCCAAGGTACTGTTTTTCGCGGTGCATGGAGCTCGATTATTTGAGCAATTACAATTGTGTGAGCATTGCCAAGGTGACCGCAAAGCCTTTGCAGATAAGTTGTTGGCGATGATCGATCAACAAAACTGATATGTTTTGCAACATTTTTACAGTTACGTTTTAGACCAACGCCCTCTAGAATGGGTATTCTGAAACAAATAGCGCGTTAGGGACAGATAAGTGGATAACTTTGTTGCTTTAAAAGATGTGCATTTTTCGCACGGCCAACGCACCATTTATGACGGCCTTTCACTGACCGTACCGAAGGGCAAGATCGTCGCGGTTATGGGGCCCAGTGGCATTGGTAAAACAACATTATTGCGCTTAATAGGCGGGCAACTTCGGCCGTCATCGGGCTCAATCAAGGTGGCTGATGAAGAGGTCACTCAGTTGTCGCGTAAGGCTCTTTATGAGCTGCGTAAGCGAATGAGTATGTTGTTTCAAAGCGGTGCGCTGTTTACCGACATGAGTGTTTTCGACAACGTGGCGTTTCCATTACGAGAGCATACCGAGCTCACCGAGGACGTGATTCGCAGTATTGTATTGATGAAACTTGAAGCCGTGGGCTTGCGTGGCGCGCGTGATTTAATGCCAGCAGAATTATCCGGCGGTATGGCGCGACGTGCGGCACTCGCACGGGCGATCGCGCTCGATCCTGATTTGATTATGTACGACGAACCGTTCGCTGGCCAAGATCCAATTTCGATGGGCGTTATCGTTAAATTAATTCGCTCGCTCAATGAATCGCTTGGATTAACCTCTATCGTTGTATCGCACGACGTGGATGAAGTGCTCTCTATTGCCGACTACGCTTATATTATTGCTGATAAGAAGGTCGTTGCAGAGGGGACACCGGCTGAACTTGAGAATAATGATAAAGCCATCGTGCGTCAGTTCTTACAAGGCGAAGCCGATGGCCCAGTTAAATTCCATTACACCGAGGACGACTTCGCTATGGATTTGATGGGGGAAGCGCATGGATAGTTTAGCGCGCTTAGGTGCGACAGTAACGGACGCGATTGCCGGTATCGGACGTGCGCTTGCCATGCTACTGGGCGCGATTATAGGCAAGCCGACACCGCGCAAGTCATGGCCGCTGTTCGTGCAGCAGATGTATGTGGTCGGTGTCTTATCACTCATCATTATCGTCGTTAGTGGCTTATTTATCGGTATGGTGCTGGGCTTGCAGGGTTACACCATATTGGTTGACTACGGTGCAGAACAGAGTTTGGGACCGATGGTGGCACTGTCGTTATTACGCGAGTTAGGGCCCGTGGTGACCGCATTACTATTCGCAGGTCGCGCGGGTTCGGCATTGACTGCGGAAATTGGTTTAATGAAAGCAACTGAGCAGTTATCGAGTCTCGAAATGATGGCGGTTGATCCGTTACGTCGCGTCGTGGCCCCGCGTTTTTGGGCAGGTTTTGTCAGTATGCCATTGTTGGCACTGATTTTTTCTGCTGTGGGTATTTACGGTGGTTACTTAGTTGGCTCGGGTTGGTTAGGTGTTGATGAAGGCGCATTTTGGTCGGTGATGCAATCAGCGGTTGATTGGCGCGACGATTTAATGAACGGGATCATTAAATCACTCGTATTTGCTTTTGTGGTGACGTGGATCGCGCTCTACAAAGGCTATCGTTGTGAACCGACTTCAGCGGGTATTAGCAAAGCAACCACGTCGACCGTGGTTACCGCTTCGCTCGCAATTTTAGGACTCGATTTTATTCTTACAGCATTGATGTTTGGCGGGTAAAAACCATGGAATCACGGAAATCACATATTTTTGTTGGCTTGTTTGTTGTTG
>MDTG01305826.1_pt1 | contig 47068 bp, 44 predicted proteins | sample 811421 | NCBI WGS metagenome assembly MDTG01 (sample SAMN05326645, study PRJNA326480) | marine metagenome | isolation source: seawater | place: Pacific Ocean: South East | collected 2011 | reverse complement strand
TTTTCAGGCTGAACGACATGAAGGAAAAGTAACTGGTTTAGCAGCTTTTGGATCAAATAGTAAATTTCAAAAAATTACTGACTCCACAATTAAATTTGAAAATGGTTCTTTTAAAACAAATCTTGGAAATTACTATTTACCATGGCTTTGTGATGAAAAAGATTTACCTCTTTTGTATAAAGAGGTTCGAAAATATAAAAAAGAAGATGTTGCATTTGCAGCACAAGCAACTATTGAAAAAGTAATATGTAAATGGATTAAATATTCTATTAAAAAATATAATAAAAATAAATTAACTAATATTTCACTATCAGGTGGAGTTTTTGGCAATGTTAAATTGAATCAAAAAATTCAAGAAATTAAAAAAGTTAAAAATATTTTTGTAAAACCAGCAATGGGAGATATGGGAATTCCTTTAGGTAGTTGTTTTGCACAAATGGCAAAGGATAGATATTATTATAAAAAATATATCAAATCAATGAATCTTGGACCATCTTATTCATCAAAAGAAATAATTAAAATATTTAAAAAAAGAAAATATAAATATCGTAAATTTAAATTTATTGAAAAAGAGATTGCAGGTTTGTTGCAACAAAACAAAATTATTGGTTATTTTTATGGTCAAATGGAGTTTGGACCAAGAGCTTTATGTAATAGGAGCATAATTTATCATTGCAAAGATAAGAGTATAAATGATTGGTTAAATAAAAGATTAAATAGAACTGAGTTTATGCCTTTTGCGCCAGTAACAACATCTGAATTAGCATCAAGATGTTTTATTGATTGGAAAAAAGATCATTTTTCTTCTGATTTTATGACAGTAACTTATGATGTTACTTCTGAGTTTAAAAAATTATGCCCAGCTTGCGTCCATGTAGATGGAACTGCTAGACCACAAATTATAAGAAAAAAAAATGATCCTCAAATGCATAAAATTATAACTTATTATAATAAAAAATATGGAGATTTGGCGCTTATAAATACTTCATTTAATAATCATGAGGAGCCAATAGTTTGTAGCCCAGATAATGCTATAGACTCTCTTGAAAGAGGGAATATAGATGTTTTAGTTATTGAAAATTATATATTAGAAATATCTTAAAATTTTAAATTTATTTTGTTTCATTTTATTAATAAAAGATAAGAGTAAAGAATATAAAAATAATTTAGATTCAGCTTTTTCAACTTCTAATCTGATTTTAAATTGTGGGGATTTTGAGATCTTTATTTATAATAATGATTTTTTTCACAAGTCTTAAAAATAGTATTTTTTAATTATTTTGTTGAAATTTTTATTAGTAAGTAATATCAGGACTTTTTATCGCGGGGTGGAGCAGCCCGGTAGCTCGTCAGGCTCATAACCTGAAGGTCGTAGGTTCAAATCCTACCCCCGCAACCAATTTTAAAAATGGAATCAATAATAAAAAATATAACTCCCAAAGATATTATCAAATATCCATTTCCACACCTAGATATTAAAAATGCTTTATCAGATACTTTGATAGGTAAGCTTCTTAGTGAGATTCCCTCTAAAAGACTATTGAATGATTATTTTAATAAGAATTCAGAACAATTAAGTTCAGCTGTTAATTTTGATACTCAAAAACTAGAAGCTTTGGGCTTAAAAGTAGAAACTTTAAAAGAATTTGTTGAAGTTCACTCAAGTAATGATTTTAAAAACAATATTTTAAATTTATTTAATGATTATTTGTTGATCCATTTTCCGCTTTTAAAGACAGAACTCATAGAAGCAGTTAAAACAGAGTTGTTTGTAAATCCATTTAAAACTAAGGTTAGTTCTATTAATAATAATTCGAATACTTTTATAAGAGGTCCACATCTTGACGACGCTATGGATATTTCAGTTTATTTATTTTATTTAAAGCACAAAGAAGATATTGTTGAAGGTGGAAGTCTAGATTTTTACAAGTACAATAAAAAATTTAGTGGTTTTAGAAGAGATATATGGTGGGATGATCGAGAAATTCATTTAGATAATGTTCAAAAAGTTAAAAGTATACCATATGAAAATAATAGATTTGTAATGCTGTTAGATGGAATTAGTAGCGTTCATGGAGTTACACCAGTACATTCAAAATCAAATGGTTTCAGATACAGAATCTCAGGAGGAATTAGCACTCCTTCAAATTATAGACATTATAATTATAAGAATTATCTAAACAAATACGAAAATACAATAGATGAAATTGGAATAATTAGACAAAAAGTTATTCGAAAATATAAAAAGTTCTTTGTTTGAATAAAAAAATTTAATCTAATAGATATTTTGTACAATGAAACAAACCATTTTATTCCTTATAAAAAAAATTTATAGAAAATTCGCATTCTCTAAAAAAACTGAGCTTGTTAGCTTTCCATATAATATGAATAGTATAGTTGGATATAAAAAACCTTTTTTTAGCTTGAGTAAAAATGAGGGGTTTTTTACCAGATATTATCAGGAACATATAGAAGATTGTCACAATCTTAATAAATTTTATCATCTAGAAAGAATGCAGCTATTTAAATATGAGATATTATGGGCAAAAAAAATAACAGATAATCACTATAAAATTGAAGCTTTAGAAGATTGTGTTATTCCAATTTCTGGAACTACGAATATTCATCAAGAAATAGAAATCATAGAAAAAGAACAAAATAAAGTTATTAATTTTAACTCTCAGAGATTTAATTATTTCAAACTTGATAAAGGTCAAAGTATATCAATAAATTCAAAAAATAATTTTTTAGTGGGAAATAAGATTTCATTAAAAAATAATAGTAAGAGTAAGAGTAAGAGTAAGAGTAAGTATAAACTTGTACTATTTTTATTTGTCGACGGGCTTTGCGACATTGAACGCCTTGGTCATGAAAATTTAGATGAAATTATGCCGAATACCTATAATTACTTTTCAAAAGGAAAAGTCTTTAAAAATCATCATGCTAATGGTGAATGGACTTTATCAAGTTTTGCTTCTCTGTTTACAGGGGGCTATTCAAAAGGACATAAATTTTTTCACCCCAGAAAAATGCATGAGATTGGTAAAGGGTATGACACACTTGGTCAACTATTTAGTAAAAAAGGCTACCATACTTTTCAAGTTGGAAGTGGGGTAAGAGTAAATCCAGGATATGGTTACGTTAAAGGTTTCGATAGAACAATTTTAAAAAATCAAATTGATGGCAAGGAAGTAATAAGTGAATTTATGGAAAACTGCGAATCTTTTAAAAATAGAGACCAATTTGTTTGGTTAAATTTTAACGATATTCATCATTTTTTAAAGCAAAATCCTTCAATGATTACACAAACAAAACTATCTTATGATTACTTGGAGAAAAAAATAGAAAGTAAAGTAAAATCACCATTTGCAGATTATAACCAAGTTTCTATCCAAACACTAAAAACTGAAATGACTAAGTTAGATTTTTACTTGGAAACTCTATATAAATATCTAAATCATAATTATTCTGATGATGAGATCTTAGTTAACCTTACTTCAGACCATGGCCATTCATTTTTAGATAAAACAAATAATGTTTTAAGTGTAGCAAGAAGCGCGATACCATGGCTTATACGTGCCAAAGGTATAGAGGCAGGTATTTCAAATGAGATGACTGAAAATGTAGATGTTTTTAGAACAATAGTTAAAAAATGTGAACTAGAGGAAGAAAATATCTTATATGATGGGAATCTACCATCTGATCTTGGGGGGGTAAAATCAAAAGACTTTGCATTCATGCAAAGTATATTTCCTGGTCAAACTTATAAATGTGCTATTAAAGACAAAAAATATGAGTTTTTTTTTGAAACTGAAGATACAGTTGATGAATCAGGTAAATTTAAATCATCTCCATATAAAGTAAGTTTTTTCTATTTAAACTCTAATTCTTCAGCTGACGATACTTTGCTATCAGAAAAATATGAAAAAATCTGTATTGAAAGATCAAGGTTGTGGTTAGCATCACTTTGATTTATAATTAAAATTTTAAACGAAGATATAAATAAATGTATAAATTTATTTTTTTAATTAAGATTCTGACAAGAAACATTCCGTTTTTACATAAGCTTCACTTAATTTTATACAAACTACTTATTAAGATTATCCCAAAGAAAATTACTCTAAATATTGATCAACAAAAGATGGTAGTTAAAACAAGTGACTTTGGTTTATCAAGAAGATTAATTCTTTTTGGTGATCATGTACCAGCAATAACAAATTTTATGAAAAATGAAATAAAGGATAATATGGTAGTTATTGATGTTGGTGCAAACATTGGTTTCAACACAATACTAGCATCCAAGAGAGTAGGTAGTGGAAAAGTGTATGCTTTCGAACCTGATCCAAGATGTTTTGAATTACTAGAGGAAAATATCAAAGTAAATAAATATACAAATACTAAATGCGAAATTGATGCATTAGCAGATGAGAATGGTAAATTTTCTATTTTTCTTGATAAAAAACATTTGTCTTCAACAACTATTTCTAAAAATAATTTAGAAAATAATTTAGGTGGAAATAGTAATTATGGAGGTAGTATTGAAGTCAATAAGATAACCCTAGATGATTATTTACTGAAGTTAAATGAAACTAGATCTATAGACTTCCTAAAGATGAATATTCAGGGTGCTGAAGGTCTAGTAATTAAGGGTGCTGAGAAAACCATTGAGAGATCTAATAATATGATAATATTAACTGAATTTTGGATATCTGGCCTTAAAGAGTGTGGAACAAATCCAACAGAGTTATTAAAAAAAATTAAATCTATGAAATTTGAACTTTATCTTGTTAAAGGTCTTGGTGAAGGATTTTATAAAAGTAGTATGAGTGAAAAAGATTATACAATTGAAAACTTAATAAAATTTGTAGAAGATCCTGTAAATAAGAATCATGATGGAATGCATCTAGCTTTTAAAAAGCAAATATAAGAGCTTACATAAAAATAGCTTATGAAAAATGTACTTATAACTGGAGCAGATGGATTTATAGGCTCGCATCTTACAGAAAAACTCTGCAAAGAAGGTTATAATATAACTGCCCTATCTCAATATAATTCATTTAATAACTGGGGTTGGTTAGACAGTATAAATTGTAAAAATGAGATTAGAATAATTTCTGGTGATATTAGGGACTCTAATTTTTGCAATGAAATGACTAGAAATATTGATATAGTTTTTCATCTAGCAGCTCTCATAGCTATTCCGTACTCCTACATTGCACCTCAAAGTTATATTGACACTAATATAACTGGAACATTAAATATTTGTCAGGCTGCAAAAAATAATCATGTAAAAAGAGTTATTCATACTTCAACCAGTGAGGTCTATGGTTCTGCGAAGTATGTACCTATAGATGAAAACCATATGCTGCAACCTCAGTCGCCTTATAGTGCAAGCAAAATAGGCGCTGATTCAATAGCTATGAGTTTTTTTAGTGCATTTGATCTTCCAGTAACAATTTTAAGACCATTTAATACATTTGGTCCAAGGCAATCAGCAAGAGCAGTCATACCTAATATTATAAGTCAAATAGCATCAAATGAAGAATACATCTCTATTGGAGACTTATCTCCAACTAGAGATTTTTCATATGTTGAAGATACTTGTAATGGATTTTATGAGGTTTCTAAGTCTGAAAAGACAATTGGTAGAACTTTGAACCTAGGTTCAAATTTTGAAATAAGCATTGAAGATACTGTTAATAAGATTAAAGAATTAATGAAGAGTGACAAGCCGGTTAAGATTGATAAAAAAAGAATAAGACCAAAAGATTCAGAGGTAAATAGACTCTTTTGTGATAATTCTCTAATTAAAAATTTAATTGGTTTTAAATTAGAACATTCTTTTAAAGATGGATTGGTTAAAACTATAGATTGGTTTGCTCAGGAAGAAAATCTAAAAAAATACAAAACTTCAATTTATAATATTTAACTATCATTATATGAATAAAAATATTAAAAAAAATATTTTAGTTACAGGTTGCTCAGGCTTTATCGGCTATCACTTATGCAAGTTATTATCAAAAAATAAGAATTATAGAATATTTGGCATCGATAACATGAATGATTATTATGATGTAAGTTTAAAAAAAGACAGACTAAAAATTTTGAAGAAAGAAATAAAAGATTTTAAATTTTTTCATATAGATATTGAAGATGATCAAAAAATTAAAAATAATTTTCAAAAATATAAATATAAATATGTTGTACACTTAGCGGCTCAGGCTGGAGTTCGATATTCTATTGAAAATCCTAGGGCTTATCTTAAATCAAATATAGATGGATTTTTTAACATACTCGACAATTCAAATAAGATTAAAACAAGTCATTTAATTTATGCCTCTACAAGTTCTGTGTACGGAGATAGCAATGTTTTCCCTTTAAAAGAAAGTTATAACACTAGTAGACCCCAATCTTTTTATGCTGCGACAAAAAGAGCAAATGAAGTAATGGCTTATTCCTATAGCAGCATACATAAATTATCTACAACAGGACTTAGGTTTTTTACAGTATATGGCCCATATGGTAGACCAGATATGGCTCTTTTTAAGTTCACTAAAGCTATATTAGAAAATAAGAAAATCTCTCTATACAATAAGGGAAATCACGTCAGGGATTTTACTTATGTAGACGATATTGTTTCTGCAATTAGCGGCATTATAGAAAAACCTAAAAGAAATAAGGTTCCATATCAGATATTTAATATTGGAAGTGGAAAACCTAAAAAATTAACATTATTTTTATCTCGAATTGAGTATGAGTTAAAGAAAAAATCTATAAAAGTGCTAAAGAAATTTCAATTAGGTGATGTATTAAAGACCCATGCTGACATAAGTGCTTTATCTAAGAAGGTAAACTTTAAGCCTAAGAATAATATAAATTTAGGAATCAAAAAATTTATCATGTGGTATCAAAATTATTACAGTAAATGAAATCTATTAAAAGTACCTATGTAAACAATAACATATTACTATTGCACCGCTGGGTTGTTTGTCTCTTGCCGTTTTGTATAGTTTCGGGTCCTTTTTTAGCTGATTTATTTGCTATTATATCTTCATTATTATTTGTTTATATAACTTATACCTTTAGAAATTGGTATTATTATAAATCTAGGTTATTTTTAATATTTAATATCTGGTGCTTATACTTAATTATATCATCATTGTTATCTACTGACCCATTATTTTCATTAGAAAGCTCATTACTTCATTTTAGATATGGATTATTTGCACTTTCATTATGGTATATTTTTGAAAATGATCAACTGGCTAAAAAATATTTTACAATTTCATTCTTAATTTTATTTCTCTTTCTTTTAATGGATGGTTATTACCAATACTTTACTGGATATAATATTTTTGGTTCTCCATATAACTATAGTAGCAGTAGATTAACAGGATTATTTGGAGACAACTGGGTAATTGGAAACTTTCTTTCAAGAACATTACCTATTTTATTTGCTTTAATTGTAATGAGTTTTAGTTACTCAAAAAAAACCATATTTCTTATGATGTTCATGTTAATATCAACAGATGTACTGATTTACTTATCTGCTGAGAGATCTGCTTTTATTTCATTAATTTTAGGCTCAATAATAATAATAATTCTATCAAATAATTGGAAATTAGTTCGTGCAATAACTCTTATAGTATCATCAATTCTAATAATCTTTATTTCAGTTACTGACAATAAACTTAAAGAAAGAATGATTGATCATACCTTTAAACAAACTAATTTTTTGGGAGATACATATATTCCAGATCACGAGCTATTGTTTAAAAGTGCTTTTAATATGTTCTTAGACTCACCTATTTATGGTGTAGGACCAAAAATGTTTAGAAAACTATGTCACAAAGAAAGATATTATTTTGAATTTGAGAGTTACAATAGTTGTTCAACACATCCCCATCACACATATCTCCAACTTCTTGCAGAAACGGGATTATTGGGCACCCTTCCAGTCATATTTTTATTTGTAGCTATTTCTTTAATATTAATTCGTCATTTCATTAGAAAAATATTTGATAGTGGACCAGTACTTACTGATATTCAAATATGTTTATATACCGCTATCATAATCACGTTATGGCCCTTAAATGTTAATATGAATTTTTTTGGAAACTGGATGAATGTTATTTATTTCTTACCAATTGGTATATTATTTAGTACTTATAAAAAGTAATTTAAGTTGATTATCATTTAATAGTCTATAAATATTATACCTAAATGAATAAATTAAATAAACAATCAATATGTGTAATAGGATTAGGCTATGTAGGACTTCCTCTTGCGGTAGAATTCGGTAAAAAGTATTCTACAATAGGCTATGATATTAATAAAAAACGTATTAATTCACTAAAGAAGAATATTGATGTCACCTTAGAAATTACACCTAAAGAAATTAAGAATTCATCAAATTTAAGATTTACATTTGATAAAAAAGATTTGATAAAAAATAATATTTTTATTATTACTGTTCCTACACCAATAAATAAAAATAAGTCTCCCAATTTATCTTTTTTAAAAGAGGCAACATTATTAGTGGCAAATAATTTAAAGCCAAATGATGTAGTAATCTATGAATCTACAGTCTATCCGGGTGCAACAGAAGAAGTTTGTGTTCCAATTTTAGAAAAGATATCTAAATTAAAACTTAATAAAGATTTTTACTGTGGGTATAGTCCAGAAAGAATTAATCCTGGTGATAAAAAACATAGAATAGTCGATATAAAAAAAGTAACTTCAGGATCAAATAAATATGCAACAGAATTAGTAGATAGACTTTATAAATCTATAATTAAAGCGGGTACATTTTCTGTTAGTAGCATTAAAGTAGCAGAAGCAGCCAAAGTAATTGAAAATACTCAAAGAGACGTAAATATTGCATTAGTAAATGAGCTCGCAATTCTATTTGATAAATTAAGTATCAATACAAACGAAGTTCTTGATGCTTCAGAAACTAAATGGAACTTTCTTCCTTTCAGGCCAGGCTTAGTTGGTGGTCATTGCATAGGCGTTGATCCATATTATCTTACGCACAAATCAAAAGATGTAGGCTATGAACCCAAATTAATTTTGGCGGGTAGAGAAATTAATAATAAAATGGCTTCACATATTGTTAAAAAAATTAATTATCACATGATGAATAAAAAGATTAAGATAAAAAACCCAAAAATTTTAATTATGGGCTTAACATTTAAAGAAAATTGTCCAGATATAAGAAATTCACTTGTTTTTGAAATAATTAGCAAGCTTTATACTAAAAAATTTACCATAGATACGATAGATCCTTATATCAATAAAAAAGACATCATAGATATTAGATTTAATGTTATTAAAAAACCAAAAAAAAATAAATATGATGTTATCCTATTAACAGTTGCACATGATAAGTTTAAAGAAATACCTTCAGAAAAATTATTATCCTATGCAAAGTCAAAATCAGTAGTATATGATGTAAAAAATTTTCTTCCTAAAAAAATAGTAGATGGAAGCCTATAAGCTTACATACAAAAAATATATTTATGTCTAAAAATAAAGCTATAACACTTCATGAGCCAATATTTAAAGGCAATGAATTAAAATATTTAAAAAAGTGCTTAGACTCGACGTGGGTTTCAACGTCTGGATATTTTATAGATAAGTTTGAAAATGAAGTTAAAAAATATACTAAATCGAAATATGCTATCTTTTGTGTCAATGGCACATCTGGCTTACATATTAGCTTGTTGGTAGCAGGTGTTGGCTATGGTGATGAAGTTATAGTTCCCACAATAACATTTATAGCTCCAGTAAATGCAATTAAATATAATGGAGCTGATCCAATATTTATGGATTGTGATAATTTCTACAATATAGATCAATATAAGACAATAGAATTTCTAAATAGTAATACAGATTTTAAGAATGGGTATACAGTAAACAAAAAGACAAAAAAAATAATTAAAGCAATAATAATTGTACATGCTTTTGGAAATGCTGCAGATTTTGGAAAATTAAATTCTCTTTGTAAGAAAAGAAATATTAAGCTAATTGAAGATGCGTCAGAAAGCCTGGGGTCGTTTTATAATAAAAATAATAAACATACAGGTACTATAGGTGATCTTGGTGTGATTTCATTTAATGGCAATAAAATAATAACAGCTGGTGCAGGCGGTATGATTCTAACTAATAATAATATTTTAAATAAAAAAATAAGATATTTAATTAAACAAGCAAAAGATGATACGCTTAATTTTATTCATAATAATATTGGATATAATTATGCTCAAACAAATATTAATGCTGCAATTGGTTTAGCCCAATTTGAAAGCATTGCAAAAATCTTAACTTTAAAAAAAAATATTTATGAAAAATACAAAATTAATTTTGATAAATTTTTAAATCATAATTTAGTTTTAACCCCAAATTATTCAAATAATAATCATTGGCTTAATGTGATAAGAATTAATCGAAAAAATAAAGATTATCTAATAAAAAAATTAATATCTAAAAATATTTATGTAAGACCAATATGGTACCCAAATCATTTACAAAAAATGTATAAAAATAATCAATCTTATAAAATTACAAATGCGACAAAGCTATATGATGAGTCAGTATGTCTACCAAGTAGCTATCATTTAAGCGATTCAGATTTTATAAGAGTAGTAAAAACTATTTTTGAAAATGATAATCAGTTATCAGTTAAATAAAGGAATATGAATTGAAAGTTGGTTTTTTTGCAGATGGCCCTTGGTCACATAAATCTTTAGAAAAGATTACCAAGAATAAAAAAATAGATATTTCATTTATAGTTCCAAGATATGAGAATCCAGATCCAATATTAAAAGCGTGGGCGAAAAAATTATCAGTTGATTTTATAATTGAAAAAAATATTAATATAATAGAATCAATTAAAAAATTAGATGCGTATGAGGCAGATTTGTTTGTTTCAATGTCATATAATCAAATTATTAAAAAGGAATTATTAAATATACCTAGAAAAGGTTTTATTAATTGTCATGCTGGTGCACTCCCTTTTTATAGAGGGAGAAGCGTGTTGAATTGGGTATTGATTAATGGCGAAATAGAATATGGTGTTACAGTACATTATATAGATGAAGGCATAGATACAGGAGATATAATCCAACAAGAAAAATATGTAATAGATGATAAAGATGATTATTGTTCATTATTATCTAAAGCAGAAAATAATTGTGCAACACTTTTAGATAATGCATTAAAAAATATCTTAGACAATAAAGTTAATAGAGTTAAACAAGACTCTATAGACAAGGTAGGGTCTTATTTTCCACAAAGAAAAATTGGAGATGAAATTATTAATTGGAACCAAGAAAGTCATAAAATTATTAATTTTGTAAGAGCATTAATTTCTCCAGGACCATACGCACAATCATTTTATAAAAACTTAGGCTTTATCAAAATACATAATGTAACAAATAACTGCATTAATTCTAATAATTTAGATAAGCCAGGAACGATTGTTGGCCTTGAAAAAAACCAGCCTATAATTAAAACTTTAGATGGTTACTTGAAAATTGAAAAATTTTCATCTGAGAATAATTTAATTCTCTTTAATAAGAGTGATTTGGGCTATAAATTCGACTAATATAAAATCATTATAAATAAAATTTAATATCAATTTAATGAAAAAAAATATCATTATTATAGCCGAAGCCGGTGTGAACCATAATGGGAAACTATCAATTGCAAAGAAATTAATAGATGGTGCATCTGAAGCTGGTGCTGATTATGTAAAATTTCAACTCTTTAAAGCAAAAGATCTTGTTTCTATAGGAACAAATAAAGCTGAGTATCAAACAAAAGGAACTAAAAAAAGTATTGATCAATTTGAAATGCTAAAAAAACTTGAGTTATCAGAATTAAGCCATATTAAATTAAAAAAATATGCTCATAAAAAAAATATTGGATTCTTAACTTCAGCGTTTGATATTAATGGATTATATTTTATTAAAAAATTAAAGACTGACTATATTAAGATACCATCAGGAGAAATTACTAATGTTCCCTATTTAAAAGAAGTGGGTCTTATTAATAAGTTAACTATTTTATCTACTGGTATGAGTACATTTAATGAGATTGATTTTGCGATAAAAACTTTATTAAAATCTGGTTTGAGTAGAAAAAAACTGACAGTAATGCAGTGTAATACTGAATATCCTTCTCCAATAGAAGAATCCAATATCAATGCTATGGTTTCTATGAAAAATAAACTTAAAGTATCAGTTGGGTACTCCGATCATACTTTGGGCTTTGAGTCAGCTATGGCAGCTACTGCATTAGGAGCAGAAATAATAGAAAAGCACATTACAACCAATAGAAAATTAATTGGACCCGACCATTTTGCTAGTGTTGAAATTAATGATTTCAAATTAATGGTCAATATGATTAGAAACACTAAACTTGCTCTTGGTAGTTATAAAAAAATACCTTCTTATCAAGAAAAAAAAAATATTAAGGTAAGTAGAAAAAAAATACTTACTTCACGGAATATTAAAAAAAATGAAATTTTTACAAAAAAAAATATTATAGCCTTAAGATCAAATAATGGAATTTCATCTGTATATTGGGACCAAATAATTGGTAAAAAGGCTAGTAAAGATTACAAATCAAATGAACCAATATTTTTTAAAAAATAAAAATTCTTTATGAAAAAAAAAACAAGAATTGGAATTATTGATTATGGCATAAATAATGTTCTTTCAGTTTACAATGCCTTCCAGAGACTAGATTGCGAAATTCAAGTAATAAAAGATCATAAGATTGAGATTAATTGTGATGGCATAATACTGCCAGGTGTTGGCTCATTTGGTGAAGCTATGAATAACCTTAACAAAACAGGCTTATCAGATTTAATAAAAGAAGAGGCCTTACATAAGAAAACTCCATTTTTAGGAATATGTTTAGGCATGCAGCTAATGGCAGATGACTCTACTGAATTAAATTATAATAAAGGCCTATCATTAATTGAAGGAAACGTAAAAAAAATAGATACAAAAAATTTATACAGGACTCCTCATATTGGATGGAATAATGTTATTCTATCAAATAATTCTCAATTATTTAATACAATTACTAATAATTCAAACTTTTACTTTGTTCATTCTTATCACTATTTATGCGATGAAAAATATATAATAGGAAAAGTCGATTATGGAAGTAAATTAACTGCAGCAGTTCAAAAAGATAATATATTTGGTGTACAGTTTCACCCAGAAAGAAGCCAAAGAGTTGGATTTGATCTATTACAAAATTTTATTCAATATATTTTATAAGTTATGTTAAAGAAAAGATTAATTGCAAGCCTAATTATTAAAGATGGAATTTTAGTTCAAAGTATTAATTTTAATAAATATCTTCCAATTGGAGATCCAAAATATACTGTTGAACTTATATCTAGATGGGATGTTGATGAGATTGTTTTACTTGATATTAGCGCTAGAACAGAGAAAAGAATAATTAGTTTAGAGGTTCTCAATCTTGTTTCTAAGTATTGTTTTGTTCCACTTACTGTTGGTGGGGGAATTAAGTCAATAGATGACGTTCAATCAATTATTTCTACTGGAGCTGATAAAATTGTAATTAATTCAGAGTGTATATTCAATCCTAAATTAATTACTGATATTTCAAGTAAATTTGGGAATCAATGTGTTGTTGTATCAATTGACTGTAAAAAAAATAAAAATGGAAGTTATGAGGTTTATTCTGATTCTGGCACGAAAAAATCTAATCTTGATCCTATAGAATGGTCAAAAATAGCTGAGTCTTTGGGAGCAGGAGAAATTTTATTAAATTCAATTGATAGAGATGGTACAAAACAAGGATATGATATTGACTTAATATCTTCAATTTCAAATAATGTAAAAATTCCAGTAATAGCATTAGGCGGAGTTGGAAAATTTAGTCATTTTGCAGAGGGAATTATTGATGGCAACGCATCAGCTGTTGGTGCAGCAAATATATTTCATTTCATCGAACATAGCACTATAGTGGCAAAGGCAAATCTTCTGAGGGCCGGCATTGATATTAGACTTGATAGTGAGGCTAGCTATAATGATAGAGAGTTTGATAGCTTTGGAAGATTTATAACTTACTCATCAGATAGATTAAAAGATATTGAACTCAAACCATCAAAAAAAAGGATAGTTTAGTATGAGATTTTGTAATCGGTGCCTATATCCTGAAAATCATCCATATGGAATGCAGTTTAATGAACTTGGTCTCTGCATGGGTTGTGTTGTCCATGAAGAAAAAAACTCACTTGACTGGGATTTAAGACTAAATAAATTAAAATTAATAACAACAAATTACAAAGAAAAATTTGGAAATAAAACATTTGACTGTATTGTTCCAGTTACTGGTGGCTCCGATAGTTATTACACTCTACATATTGTAAAAAATATATTAAAAATGAATCCATTATTAGTTTATTATAATACTCATTATAATACAGAAATTGGAATAAGAAATTTAGCAAATTTAACTACTGTTTTTGACTGTGATTTAATTACATCTACACTATCTCCTGATTTATTAAAAAAAATTACTAAACATACTCTAAAAAAATATGGAAATATGTATTGGCAAGTTTTAGCAGGTAATTCTACTTTTCCTGTTCAAATAGCAGTTAGATATAAAATTCCTTTAATTATTTGGGGCGTTCAAGGCTGGTCTGAACAAAATGGAATGTTTTCTCATCTAGATGAAGTTGAAATGACAGAAAGATGTAGAAAAGAGCACTGCTTAATGGGAATTTCAGCTGAAGATCTCATAGACAGTGAAGCTGATATATCAAGATCTGATGTACAACCATTTGTGTATCCTTTTGATAACGAAATTGAAAAAGTTGGTATTAGAGGAATATATTTGAGTAATTATATTAGATGGGACTCCAAGGTACAGCATGAAAAAATGATTAACCAATATGGTTATGAAACTGCACTACAACAAAGAACATTCAATACTTATGAAGATGTCCACTGCTTTCATTCTGCAGGAATACATGATTATATGAAGTTTCTTAGGCTTGGTTATTCTAAAGTTACTGATCATGCAACAAGAGAAATTAGATTGGGAAGATTGAGAAGAGAGGATGGTATAGATCTAGTAAAAAAATATCAAAATGTTGCCCCCCAAGACACTGATATTTTCTTAGAATGGATTGGTTTATCTAAAGATTACTTTAATATTATTATAGATAAAATTAGAAATAAAAATTTATGGCTTCAAAACAAATTAGGGCAATGGGAATTAATTAATACTTTAGATCAATATAAAAATGATAATATTAATTCATTAAAGCTGACCGAAATAACTGATTGTGATTTTAAAGTTTCAAATAGAGAAAAAGCTATCAAAAATAATGATAAATATCTTATTATGGGCAGAGGTTATATAGATAAATATAATTATGGTGCCATAGAAGATAGTCCAAGTGAATTAGAAATTATTAATAGAGAGTGGAAAAAACCCTCATTAAAATAATTATATGAATTATTGTATTAAATGTGTATTGCCAGATACAAAGCCAGGTGTAATTTTAAATTCTAGCAACATATGTGGTGCTTGCCAGTATGCTGAAATAAAAAAAAACATTGATTGGGAAGAAAGAGCCTCAAAACTAAAAAATCTTTGTGACTCAATTAGAGGTACAAATGGTAATGGTTATGAGTGCATAGTCCCAGTTAGTGGCGGTAAAGATAGTATGTTTCAAGCATACATGATGAGTAAAGTTTATAACTTAAAAGTTTTATGTATAAATATGACTGCTCATATTCAAACTGTAGAAGGAATTTCTAATTTAAATGCATTGGTTGAAAATTTAAATTTAGACTTAATAAAAATTTCAGTAAGACCGAGTACTCAACAAAAAATTAGAAGAATAGGTATGTTTGAGTTGGGTAATCCTAATTATGCTGAACACCAGGTTGTTTTTTCAGGTGTAGCCCGAGCCGCATTAACTACAAAAGCTCCATTAGTAGTTTGGGGTGAAGATATCGGAGTAGAGTTTGGAGGAAATGTATCTCAGACTTCACAAGAAGATGGTTCTGCGGAGGATCTGATAAAAAATGATCTATTTAACCAAATTACATTAGAAAAATTATTGAAAAAACGTATTCCAGAAAAAGAGCTCTTTTTTTATAACCATCCAGAAAAATCTGAGTTTGAAAATAATAAAGTTAAGAGCGTTTATTTAAGTTATTATCATAAATGGGATGGGCATGAGCACTTTAAGATAGCAGAAAAATTTGGTTTTATGGGAAGAAAAAAAGGTCCATTATCTGGAAATATCCTTAATTATGATAACATAGATGAAAAATTATGTGAAATTCACATTTGGTTTAAAATGCTAAAGTTTGGATTTTGGAGACCTACAGATCAAAGTTGTTATCAAATATGGAACAATAGAATGAAAAGAGATGAAGCTGTAGATATTGTATTAAATAAACAATATGAGTTTCCAGATGAATATTTAAATGAATTTCTTGAGTATCATGAACTTAAAGAAAACGAATTGCTTGACTGTATGGAAAAATATAGAAATTTAGATATATGGCATAAAGTGAATAACTCATGGAAGTTAAAATATGAAGTTTTTAAAATATAAATACATATGTATATTTTAATTACAGGAGCCACTGGATTCCTTGGCACAAAACTTATTAAAAAATTACTTGATAAAAACTATAAAATTATTGCTGTAGTAAGAAAAAAAAAATCTATTCCTAAAAAAATTTTAAAAAACCCTAATATTACATGGCTTAAGTGCAACTTAGAAAAAGAAACTATAAAATTTTCTAAAAATATAAATATCAAAGCAGCATTTCACTTAGCTGGGGCTACATCGGGAAAAAAATTATCAAAAAAGGAATTTTTGAAGAAAAATGAGATTACTACAATAAATTTTCTTAAATCGATTCAACTAAAAACTAATAGAATTATTTATACTTCATCTCAAGTTGTATATGGAAACCCTGGAAGTTTAAATATATCTGAAAGATTTCCACTTACTAAATTCCCAACACCATATTCTTTAAGCAAAATTAACGGTGAAATACAAATTAAGAAATCACAAGAAAAATTTAATAATATGTCAATTATACTAAGACTATCAGGATTCATAGAGGGTGGAGGTAATATTGATTATATTATTGATTGCGCTTTAAAAAATAAAGAAATATTACTTTATTCAAAGGGAAGCGTAAGAAGAGACTACATGCCAGTTAATAATGCTATTGAAGTCTTTGTAAAATGCATAGATTTAAAATATAATCCTCAAAATCTAATTCTAAACTTAGGATCGGGTAAGGCGTTATCATCGTTTAAGATTGCAAGTATTGTTTGTAGAGCTTTAAATTCAAAAAGCACAATAAGACTTTCTACTGAAAAAGTACAAATAAATGACTTTTTATTAGATATTGATAAATCAAATAAATTTTTTAATCTAAGGCCTGTCAAAATAATTGATGAAATAAAAAGATATTCAATATACAAAAAAACTTATGAAAAGAATTAATATTGCAGAGCCTTATTTCTCTCCTAAAGATAAAGAAATAATTCATAATGAAGTTAATCAAATACTCGATTCAAAACTAAGTATGGGCACTAACGTGTCTAAATTTGAAAATGAATTTAATGAAATAATCGGCACTAAATACTCTATTGCTATGAATTCGTGTACATCAGCTTTAGAGGCAGCTCTGACATACTATAAAGTAAAAAATAAAGAAGTAATTATTCCAGCTCAAACATTTATTGCCACTGGTATGGCAGTTCATCTTTCAGGTGGAATTCCTATATATGCTGAAATTAATAAAAATGATTTATCAATAGATATCTTGGATGTAAAAAATAAGGTTACAGATAATACAGCAGGAATAATAATAGTTCACATGGCAGGCTATATATCTTCCGATATTATTGAGTTAAAAAAATTTTGTGATCAAAATAATTTATTTTTAATTGAGGATGCAGCTCACACTCCAGGAGCTGAGATTGCTAAATTAAAAGCAGGTAATATAGGTCATGTTGGATGTTTTTCATTTTATCCAACTAAAATTATTACTACTGGAGAGGGTGGTATGCTAACTACAAATGATGAAGATATAGCACGCTACGCGAGAAGTTATCAAAATCGTGGTATGGATATGACATCAGAAACTGAGTCATATGTGATTGCCTCAAGAAATGTAAGATTAACAGAATTCTCAGCCTTGCTTGGAAGAGTTCAACTGGGTCACCTAGATGAGTATTTAAGTAGAAGAAGATTGATAGCTAAAATCTATCAGGAAAGACTTAAGAACATTGAATCAATAGAAATTATATTGCCAAATGACTTGCTACAATCAGCTTGCTGGAAAGTGCCAATAATTTTGAGTTTAAAATTGAATAGGTCAAAAATACTTAAGGAATTGCATTTAAAAGGAATCTTTGCTGACACCGCATATAATCCACCACTTCACCAGCAGCCTGTAATGCTTGATTTATATAAAGATACTGAAAATTTACTATTAACAACTGAAGATATTTTAAAAAGACATATTTGTTTACCAAGTCATCAAAATATGACAAGTGAAGATGGTGAGTATGTATGCAAAAACCTAATAGAAATATTGAAATTAGCATAAGATGAAATTAGGCATTCATCAACCTCAGTATTTACCATGGCTACATTATTTTATTAAAATTAAAGAGTGTGACATCTTTGTTTTATTAGATACAGTCGACTATCAAAAAAACGGTATACAAAATAGAAATCAAATTAAAACAAATAATGGAAAAACTTGGCTTACGGTCCCAGTAGTTAACAAGTTAGGCCAAAAAATAAAAGATGTTTCAATCTCAAATATTAACGACTGGAAAAAAAAACATCGTATGACTTTAGACCAATTTTATAATAAGTCAGAATTTTATAAAAATTATAAACATGAAATAGATGAAATATATCTGACCCAATGGGGTTCATTAAGTGAACTAAATATAAAATTCATAATAAAAATGTTAAAATGGTTAAATATAAATACTCCTATTTATAGAAGTAGTGATTTGAAAGTATATGGTCAATCCACTGAATTGATAATCAATATTTGTAATGAATTTAATGCAAAGCAATATATTTCAGGTATTGGGGGAAAAAATTATTTAGATGAAAATTTTTTTACAAAAAACAATATTAAATTAAACTATCTAAAAAATAAAAAAATTGCTGAATATAGACAATCTTATTCAGATAAAGGCTTTATAAATGACTTATCTGCTTTAGACATAATATTTAATTGTGGTGATAAGTGGATAGATTGCTTAACTTAAAATTTATATAAATTAAATAATGTATAACAAAAAAAAATTAATTATTGGAATTACAGGAATTAGATCAGAGTATGATATTATGTCCTCTGTTTATGAGGAGATTAATAAAAGAGAATCTTTAGATTTAAAGTTAATAGTAACAGGAGCACATTTGTCAAAAAAATATGGAGAAACTATTAATGAAATCAAAAAAGATGGTTATGAGATAATTAGTATTATTAATTCCTTACAAGAAGAAAATAATTTAGGTTCACGCGTAGTTGGCTTAGGAATACAGCTTCAAAAAATAGCTATTGATTTAAATAATTTGCAGCCTGACTTTCTTATAGTACTTGGTGATAGAGAAGAATCTATGACAGCGGGATTATTGGCGGCGTATATGAATATTCCATTAATACATATAGGTGGAGGAGACAGGGTTATAGGGAATGTAGATGACCAGGTGAGACATGCAGTAACAAAATTAGCTCATATTCATTGTGTTACAAATGAAGAAAGTAAAAAGAGAGTGTTAAGGTTAGGGGAACAACCTTTTAGGGTCTTTAACTTTGGAAATCCTGGCTTAGACAGAATTGTTAAAACTCCAAATGTGCAATTAAATGAAATACAGGAATTAGAAAACTTCATAAACTATGAAAATGAACCCTATATTTTATTAATTCAACATGCAATTTCCTCTGAAACTGAAAAATCTAAATTGCAAATGAAAATTACTTTAGAAGCAGTTAAAGAAATGAAAATTAAAACTATAGTAATTTACCCAAATTCAGATATTGGAAGTGAAAAAATAATTGATGTTATTAAAGAGTATGATAAAATAGATTTTATAAAATCTATAAAAAACATTCCTAGATTGAATTTTGTCAATATTTTAAGAAATACATCTTGTTTACTTGGAAATTCAAGCTGTGGAATACTTGAAGCACCATTATTGAAGATACCTGTAATTAATATAGGAAATAGACAAAAAGGAAGACTTCATTCAGAAAATGTTAAGTTTGTTGATCATAATAAACAACAAATTAAAGATGCGTTAAGTCAAGCTGTATATGATAAAGATTACATTAGAGATATTCAAAGCTGTACTAACCCTTATGGTGATGGAAATTCATCAGAAAAGATTGTTAACTTAATAGATTCACTTATTATTAATGATAATTTACTAATTAAAGATATAACCTATTAATGGCAAATAAAATTTTAGTTATAGCTCCGCATCCAGATGATGAAACTTTGGGCTGTGGTGGTACAATATTAAGACACAAAAATGAAGGAGACGAGGTACATTGGTTAATAGTAACAAATTATTCAGAAAATGATGATGCTTATATAACTAGGCAAAAAGAAATTCAGGATGTTGCAAAGGCATATAATTTTGATTCAACTCTAAAACTAAATATTGAAACAACAAAGCTAGATAGTATCTTAATGTCTGATTTAATAGAACTGCTTAAAATACAAATAGAAAAAATAAAACCAAATATAATCTATGCTCCTTATATAAACGATGTACATACAGATCACCAAATAATAGCAAAAGCAGTAAATAGTTTTAGTAAGTGGTTTAGATACCCATATCTTAAGCAAATCAATGTTTATGAGACATTATCTGAAACTAATTTTAATTTTGATAAAGAACAATTTTCTCCTAATTTATTTTTAGATATTACAGAGTATCTAGAAGAGAAAATTGCTATATCAAAATTATATGTCTCAGAATTTTCTGAACATCCTTTTCCAAGATCAATAAATGCCATTGAAAGCTGTGCTTTAATAAGAGGCTCTATATCTGGGTATAAGTATGCTGAAGCATTTCAAATTTTAATAATAAGAAAATGAAGAAAGTCATTATATATCCCACAGCCTCTATCAAAGAAGCTTTAGAAAAATTAGATAAGCAGCAAGTAGGAACATTAATTGTAGAGAGTAAAGTGGGCAAATTCTTGGGAACTTTAAGTAATGGAGATTTAAGAAGAGCAATACTTAGAACAAAAAATATAAGCCAAAAAATATCTAGCTTTTATAATAAGAAAGCAACTTTTTTTATAAAAAACCAGTTTTCAGTAACGAAAATAGAAAAAATTTTAGTAAAGGAAAAATTTGATTTTATTCCTATTTTAAGTCCATCAATGAAAGTTATAAAACTTTTTGAATTAAAAGATTGTAATAAAAAAAGTCAGAAGAAAAAGATATCTGGAAAAATAAATAAAGTAAAAGTAGTAATTATGGCAGGTGGTTTAGGTACACGGTTAGAGCCATTTACATCAATATTACCTAAGCCCTTAATACCAATTAATGGAAAACCAATAATAAGGCATATAATTGAGTCTTTAAAATCAGGTGGTATAAAAAATTTTTGGATTACACTAAATTATAAGAGTATTTTATTAAAATCTTACTTTAAAGAAATCAAGTCAAAAGAAAAAATCAATTTTACTGAAGAAAAAAAACCATTAGGGACTGTAGGTTCAGTCAAATTAATAGAAAAAAAATTATCTGAAGATTTCTTTTTGACTAATTGTGATACCATTATAAAAACTAATTACTTAGATATATATAATTTTCATAAAAAAAATTCTTTTGATATCACTATCGTTGCATCGTTAAGAAAATATGTAATACCATATGGTGTATGTGAAATAAATAAAGATTATTCATTAAAAGATCTCAATGAAAAGCCATTTTATGACCTTCTAGTAAATACAGGGCTATATTTAATAAAAAAAGAAATAGTTAAAATAATTCCAATAAATAAAAAATATGATATGAATAAGTTTATTTCAGATTTAAAGAAAAATAATAAAAAAATAGGTATTTATCCAATAGACAGTGAATCATGGATAGATGTTGGGCAGTGGTCTGAATACAAAAATGCCTTAGAATTATTGAATTATTGAATTATTAATTATGAATAGTGCTCTAATTATTGGTTTCGGCTCAATTGGGAAAAGGCATGCAAGCATACTAACTAAATTAAAAAGATTTGATGAAGTATTTATTCTTAGTAGTCAAAATATAAAAAAATATAAAACAATTTCTTATCTAAGACAAATTAAAGATATCGATCCTTCGTACATTGTTATTGCCTCAACTACAAATAATCATTTTAAGCATTTATCTTATTGTGAAGAAAATCTAGCTGGAAAAACAATTTTAATAGAAAAACCAATATTTGATAAATATAAAAAATTAAAGATTATCAATAATACAGTTTATGTTGGATATAATCTTAGATTTCATCCTGTTATTCAAAGAATAAAAAAAGAAATTAATAATTTAAAATTATTTAATGTAAATATTCAAAATTCATCATATTTACCAAACTGGAGATCCAACCAAGACTATTCCAAAACCAGTAGTGCAAAAAAGGTTAATGGCGGCGGCGTTTTATTGGATATAAGTCATGAGTTAGACTTTATTCGATATTTATTTGGAAAATATTCTATTGATTATTCTTTTAACAAAAAGATTAGTAGATTAAATATAAGCACAGATGATATTCTAATAATGAATGGTCATATTAAAATTGCTGCTAAAAAGAATATTATGCTTCAAGTAAATTTAAATTTTTTCTCAACTATAAATAAGAGAGAATTATATATAGATGGAGAAGAAAAATGTTTGTTTGCTGATTTAATTAATTCTAAAATAAAAATAAGCAATAATAAGAAGCAAAAAAATTTTTCTTATAAGGGTAAATTTATAGATATAATTAATAAAACATATATTGATATGCATAAAGCAGCTATTTCTCATAATGAAAAAATTATTTGTACTTATCAGGATGGAATAAAGATTATTAAAGATATTGGAAATATTAAAAAGAAAAGAAATAAATGAAAATATTATGTACTATCTGTGCGAGAGGAAATTCTAAGGGCCTAAAAAATAAAAATATTAAGAAAATTAGTGGCGTACCTTTATTAAAATATACTATTGATCACGCATTACAATCCAATATGTTTAATGAAATTGTATTTTCATCAGATGATAAAAAAATGATTAATTTATCAAAAAAATTTGGAATCACAAATACTATTATCAGACCTAATTATCTAGCTTCAGATAAAGCTGGAAAATTAGATTCAATCAAACACGCTGTAAAAAAAATAGAAAAAAAATTAGCAGTTAAGTTTGATGTGATAGTTGACCTTGATGTAACTTCACCTCTTAGAACAATATCTGATATTAAGAATGCATATAAATTATTTTTAAAGAATAACGCTTCATCTGTGATTAGTGCAACACTTTCAAAAAAAAATCCTTATTTTAATCAAGTTATTCAAAAAAAAGATGGTGTAAAATTAGTTAAAGCTAGTACTAAGTATTATCGAAGACAGGATACCCCAAGAGTATATGATCTTAATGCTTCAATTTATATTTATAGAAGAAATTCATTATTAAATAGTAATACTATATATACTAAAGGATCACTATTATACATAATGCCAGCTGAAAGATCAATTGACATAGATGACATAAATGATTTTAAATATGTTGAGTATTTAATGAAAAATAAAAATGAAAAATAAAAATATTATTATAGTAGGTGGCTGTGGTCAATTAGGTGCAAATTTTGTTAAATATTTAGCCGAGCTAAATTATAAAATTATAATTGCAGATAATGACACCTTAAAAGGAAATAAATTAGTAATGTTAAATAAAGAAAATATTAAATTTATTAAATGCAATGTTAATAAAGATAAAGAAATTGATAATTTAATAAAGTATTCGAAAAAATTACTAAAATCTATAGATGCAGTAATTTATGTTGCATATCCAAGATCTAAAGGCTGGGGTACTCACTTTGAATCCTTAAAAAGAAAACATTTAAATGAAGATTTAAATAATAATATAGGTAGCTCAATAATTTTTTCTCAAAAAATTATTAAATTTTTTTTAAAACAAAAATATGGCAATTTGATTCATTTTTCTTCTATACAAGGAATAGCTGCCCCAAAGTTTGATCACTATGAAGGAACGAAAATGATTTCACCAATTGAGTATGCTGCTATTAAATCTGGAATTATTTTAATTACAAAGTATCTTGCTAAACTTTATAGGAAAGAAAATATACGTGTTAACTGCATTAGTCCAGGAGGTATTTTTAATAATCAGAATGTAAAATTCTTAAGAAAATACAAAAAAACATGTGGTACAAAAGGTATGTTAGACCCTAAAGATCTAAATAGTACTGTCAAATATTTATTATCTGATGATTCTAAGTTTATTAATGGACAAAATATTGTTATAGATGATAGTTGGTCGCTGTGAGTTATAAGGCAACTATTATTATACCAACATTAAATGAAGTAAATTTTCTTAAAAATTGTATAAAATCGATAGTTAATGATTGCTTAGATTTTAATAATTATGAAGTTTTTATAGTAGATGGCGGAAGTACTGATGGCACAAATGAACTTATTTCTGAGTTAAAATATACTTATTCTAATATAAAATATTTTAACAATTTAGATAAATATGCAGCAAGTGCAATGAATATTGGTATTAGTGAATCTACCACAGATTATATTATTAGACTTGATGCACATGCGATTTATTTAGATTCTTATATAGATAGAGCAATTAACTTTTTAAAAAGAAGTGATTTAATGGTGGCTAATGTTGGAGGTACAATTGATACAAAACCTTCTAATAGTAAAATAATACCAAATATAATTGCTTATGTACTAAAATCTTCATTTGGAGTTGGAAACTCAAAATTTAGAACACAAAAATTTATTCATGAAACTGAAGTTGACACTGTTCCATTTGGCTGCTTTAAAAAAAAAGCTTTAATTGACATTGGTTTGTATAATGAAAATGAGTATAGAGGAGAAGATTTAGATTTAAATACAAGGCTAATCAAAAAAAATTATAAAGTTATTTTACTGCCTGAATTAAAAAGTATTTATTATTCAAGAGACACGTATATATCATTTGTAAAGCAAACATTTAAAAATGGTTATACAGTTTTTAGAGAATTTAGAGGCAAAAAAGCGTACCATAAAATTAGACATTATATTCCATGTATATTTATTTTATTTCAAATAATGCTGTTAATCTCATTGCTATTAATACCAAATTTATTTTTCACAAAATTATTAATATTAGTATTACTTGTATATGTTTTCTTATCAATTATATTTTCAATTAGAATAATTAAATCAAGGTATGGTTTCTTTAGTTTTTTATTATCGCCATTAATTTTTTACTCTTTGCATACATTTTATGGATTAGGTTCTTTAATTGCCATAATGAAGTTATTTATAAATTTTAATAGTATTAATAAATGATAGAGCGTGTACCTAAAAACCATAATAATACTTTAATTATTCTATTTTTTTCTATCTTTATAGTATTTTGGGGCACTGGTTGGAACGTTCCATATATAAATATTTCTACATCTGCATTATTTTTTCCATTAATATTTTTAGTGAGTATTTATTATAATATTTTTAAATATTCATTCGAATTTAAAATAAATTCTATTATTTTATATTTTATATTTTATATTATTTTGATAATTTATTTTTATTTTGGATTTATTAAAAATGAATTAACACCCGAGTCAATTGCAGACACCAATTATTTGTTAGATTTTACTATTAAATGTTGCATTTTTTCAATGCTATTAATTCTAATCCCAAATTTTATACTGAATAAAAAGCATGTTATTAAGTTTGTTAAGTATTCTGCAATTTTTTTTATTCCTCTTTATATTTATTTACATTATAGATTTATTTATCAATTAGGCACACCATTTGTAGGTGTCAGTATTGAGGGTGATGGTAAAATAGGTAAAAATGCTTTTGGTAGTGCTATTGCCTTGTTATACCCTTTTTTTCTTGCAACATATTTTACTCAAGTTAAAAAAAGTAAGCTAATTTTTGCTGCAATATTATTAATTATTATTAGCACAATATATATTAAATCTAGATCAATGATTATTGTTGTTGTTATTGAAAGTGCTGTTTTTTTTCTTTTTTCACACTCATCTAAAATTAAAAGAATAGGCACTTATTCGTTAATTATTATATTAGTTTTTCTATCATTTAATTATTCAGAAAATATTAAGAAGACATTCATGAAAAATAATTATACAGGCGAGCTTGGTAAATATAACTTAGAAGATGAAAATAGTTTAAGCAAAGACGAAACGATGTTTTTAATCACTGGTAAATATGACTATAATTATTATTTTATGGATACACATAGAGGCTGGTTATTATATGAGGGTATTCAAGGTTTTAAAAAATCGCATTATTTAGGGAATGGACTAGCTTCATTTAGGATTAGAAGCACAAACAATAATCATAAAACAGAAACTCATAATGATATTGTATTGATTCTATATGAAACAGGAATTATTGGACTATTTGCTTTATCTGTATTTTTTTCATATTTTATTTTTAAATCATATAAATTATCTAAAAGTAGACAAGATTACTTTCTTGAGGCATCGCTAGCAAGTAGTTTAGGTACATTAATCATTATGATTTTTACAAATATAATCTCCAGTCCTCTACCATGGGTTATTATTGCTCTTAATGTAAGTATAATTAATTATAATCAACGAAATTAAAATAATAATTATGAGTAAGTTAAAGGATGTTATAATTAATCACTTCAACGACCAAAGTGTTAGAGTGAGCAAAGACCAAAATATTTCTCAATTTGGATCATCATCTAATCACCCTCTATTACGTACCCCATATGAATATATTGAAGAAATAATTATTAAATCAAAAAAACAAAATTCAAATCTTTTAGATTATTGTTGTGGCGTTGGATTATTTTCCATATTTCCAGCTAAAAATGATTATTCCGTGCACGGTATGGATTTTTCTATTAATTCAATACAAATAGCAAAAGAACGGTCAGATCATCATTCATTAGGAGATAGATGTAATTTTAAAGTAATGGATGCAGAGAAGCTTGAATATCAAGATAATTTCTTTGATCTAATAGTTAGTTATAATTCTCTTTCATATTTAAACTTAGATAAAGCATATGCAGAATTAAATAGAGTATTAAAATCTGGCGGAATACTTATAATTATAGATTCTGTGGGACACAATCCATTCTTTAAAATTAATAGAAACAAAAATTTAAAAAAATGGGCTTCGGCTTATTTAAATAAGATTAATATTTTAAATATTCATGATATTAATCTAGCTAATAAATTTTTTATTCGAGAAAAAATTAGATATTTTGATTTTTTATCTGTCATTTTTTTATTTTTTAGTAAAAAGTTTACCTCAAATAAAATAAATTTAATAGATAACTTAATTATGCGTTTGCCATTTTCATATTTTTTAGCTTTTAAATATGTTGCAATATATAGATCTAAAAAAAGCTATGATTAAATTTTTTACAAAAAAATATATTTTATTTATAATCCTTACTGCTGTTTTAATTTTAACTTTAAAATTATTTTTTACATATAATGTTATTTTTTATAATAATTTTAATAAATTAATATTTGAAGATACAAACTTTCAAGGCATTGAATGTATAAATAATAAGATAATTCTAACAGAAGATAGTGCCTCAGTATTTGAACTGAAAAATAATAATTTAGAACTATTAGGTGTCTTAAATAGGCCCAATGAAGAATTTTATAATAATATAAATTTTTTAGCGCATCTTAATTCTATAGCTAAATATAGAAATAATGATTATTTTGCCGTAGGATTAATTGCTACTCGTGCGCCAAATTTAGTTCTTTTTAATTATACAAATTTTATAAATAAAAGATCTATTAGTAATATTGATATTATTAATATTTCTGTAAAAGATGAATTTAAAAGCTTACATATTGAAGAGTTTTATTTTAATAATAAAGATTACCTTATAATGGCAGGTAAAAAAAAATATGACTCAGTTATTGATTTTTTTGATTATGAAAATGATAATTTGATCTGTAGTACTAGAGCTTTTAATGAAATACAAAATATATTTTGGAATAAAGAAAAAAATATAATTATTTCAAGTGGTAATGTGCTTCATTACTGGGGAGGCATTCTTCATAAGTATAGTATTAATAAAAACTTAATCAATGAAGACTGTCCAAATCTAAAGATTGAATCAATTGATGTAGTTTTTACGATGAAAGAATTACAGGGATATACTGTTTGTAATTCAAATGAATATTACATGTTTTGGTCTAATAACAATAGCTATATATACTCAAAAGAACTAACATAAAGAGTCGACTAATGCGGTATCTTCAATGAAAATCTTATGGTTTAATAGATTAAAAACTAGCGTCGTGTGGGTTTTTGTTAGATATGCAATTGTTATTATTGGTTTTATTAGGTCAATTATTATTGCAAATATTCTTACTGTGAATGAAATGGGGCAGTTAGCCTTAGTATATTTAATAATTGAATATGCAACCATAATAATTCCATTTGGTTCAAGTAATTCATTAAACCAGCAATTATCTAAATTAAAATCTGATGAAAAAGATTTAAGATTTAATGATGAAGTTTCATTAAGAATTTATTCAACAGTGTTTTGGATTTTAATTGCTACTTTTTTAATTTTTTTATTATCAATGTATCTAATTAATATTTACATGGAAGATTTCATGAATCCTTTGATTAGAGAAAATAGTTTAATTTTGTCATTGATTGTAATATTTTCAATCATCAAAAGCTTGTCTATTGTACATATTAGAATGTGGGACAAATGGAAACGAATTATTGATAGTGAAACAGCTCATGCAATAATTTATTTATCTGGAATTTATTTATATTTGCAAACAGGTGACGATATTAGCATTATATTCTATTCACTTTTTTTATCAATTTTAACCTCAATTTTTATAATTAGATTTAACATTTTCAATTATAAATTTTTTAGTTTTTTTTCTTTAAAAAATATTTGGTTTACGGGATCAATTGGTTTTTTTTTAATGATAAATTTATTAATGGAAACATTATTTTGGGGAATAGACAGATTTTTTATTGCAATATATCTACCAACTGAAGAGTTGGCAAATTTTCATATCGTACATACATATGCTCGAGCTGTCTTAATGTATTACGCAGCAATAACCTTTTTATTTACCCCATTATTATATACTCACTTTAATGACTTAAATAGTAATAGAAAAATGCTTTTATCAAAATTAAAAAAAATAACACTTTTTTCAGAAACAATACTTGTATTAAGTGCAATTGGTTCTGCTATTATCATGCCATATGTGATTAATTTTTTTATGCCTGCATATGCAAATTTAAATAGTCTCTATTATATTATTATTATGGGCCTTGTTCTGAAAAACTTAGCTTTTTTCCCTATGGGTTATATTGTTGCTGTGGGACTTCATAAATATCTGCCAATATATTCAGCTATATTGATCATTTTTTTGATTATTTCATACTCTATCGCTTACAGTTTATTTGGTTTAACTAGTGCAACTAGTTATTCGTCGGTTGCTGTTTTATGTTTTATGTTTTTTATTATACTAACAAGTATCCATGTTATAGGTTTTTCTTCATTAAAAGAGTACTTAATTATGATCTATGAAATATACGGTAAAATATTTATTATAATTACATTATCGATAATAGCTGTTGGCGTTAATGACATATTTTCTCAGATTTCTAATGTGCAAATATGTATTTTATTTACACTATTTGCATATTTTAAAGATTTAAATAATTTGTTTTGGTCTATTTTGCCATTATTAAAAGGTGATAAAGATAAATTTTTAAGATTATTTCAATAATTATGAATAAGAGAGCGTAAATTTAGTTTATGTGTGGAATTTCAGGAATAGTATCAAACCAACGAGATATAGGTGTGATTATAGAAAAATTAATGAAAGAATTAATTCATAGAGGTCCTGACTTTCAATCAAAGTTTTTAAAAAATAATTTAGCTCTTGCACACACCAGACTTAGTATTATCGATCTTAATGAAAGAGCCAATCAACCAATGTCAGATATTTCAGGAGAATACACAATAGTTTATAATGGTGAGGTATATAATTTTAAAGAATTGAAAAAAGAGATGATAAATCAAAATATTCTTTTTAAAACTAATAGTGATACTGAAGTTATATTAAATGGATATAAAGTTTATGGTGTTGATTTTTTTAATAAATTTAGAGGGTTTTATTCATTTTGCATATTTGATCATAAAAAAAATTCCCTTATACTATCAAGAGATAGTTTGGGTAAAAAACCTCTCTATTATGCTCAAATAAATTCAGAATTTATTTTCTCGTCAGAAATTAAACCTTTAGTAAACGCTATTGATAATAAGCTTAAATTAAACTTTGATGATATGTCTCATTATCTATGGAAAGGTTACTATGCACATGGGTCCTCTATTTATTCGAGTATTAAAAGTATCCTACCTGGAGAAATAGTTGAATTTAATATTTCATCAAAATCTTTATCAAGATTAAAATTAAATAAATTTAAATTGTCTATTGATAATAAGTTTTCCAGTAGAAATATCAGTCATGTTAAGTCTTCAATATTAGAGTCACTTGACTATAGATTTACCTCTGATGTTCCAGTATCTATGCTTCTTTCTGGAGGTGTAGATTCTAGCCTTTTGAATTTGTTAGCTGGTCAAGATTTAAATAGAAAATTTAAAACTTTTTATATAGGTTACGATGAAAATAAAGATATATTTAAGGAATCATCTGAAACTATTGCAAAACTTATAAATTCTGATCACAGTTCATTAATTATGGAGGAGCCTAGCATAGACTCAGCAGCAGATAATATGGTAGGCATATTTGGTGAGCCTTATGCAGATTTCTCAGCACTACCTAGCTTTGAGTTATATAAGTCTGTCAGCAATCATTCTAAGGTTGCTATTGCAGGAGATGGTGCAGATGAAATGTTTGGTGGATATAAAGACACAAAAATTTTTTTAATGTTTAATATTTTAAATAAATTGTTACCAAATATAAAAATTAATAATGGCTTAGACAAAGTATATCAATTATTAAATTCAAATAATAAGCTATTTAGTCTTTTTTCTTATTTTATTTCACCATCAATTTTACCTGAAAAATATTTAGCATCTATTACACATAGTAAGGGATGGAACTCTTTATATCGTAGAAAATACATGACAGATTATGGATTTAAAATTACTAGAGAAGATACAATGGAACATGAAGAGTCTGAAATCTTCTTTAATTCTGGAAGTAATTTGATGGAAAGATACATGAATTATTATTTAATAAGATTAATATACGACTTTATTGTTAAAGTTGATAGAACTTCCATGGCAAATTCATTAGAAGTTAGATCTCCATATTTAGATTTAAAAATGATGGAAAAAATTAATGGTATAAATATTTTATCTATGAGCAATATCTTTGAAACTAAAATAGAGCTAAAGAAACTACTTTCAGCTAAGGGACTAAGAAATATATCTAAGATTAAAAAAGCAGGTTTTACTCCTCCAATTAATAAATGGATGTGCACTAGTTCTGGTATTTCAATGTTAGAAACTATGACTAATGATAAAAATTCACTAATTTCTGAATTATTCAATACTAATATGTTAAAAGAACTTTATATGAATAAAAACAATCTTAATAAAAACACTTCACGACTATGGAATATTTTAGTTTTATATAAATGGTCATTAAAAAATTATTAAATTAATATGAAAATAATTCATATAGCTCCAATTAAAAATAATGTAAGTGGGATTTCTAATAGTGTTAGCAATTTAGTCGAGGCACAATCATCATATGTTAGTTCAATTGGTGTTATTTCATCTCAATCTGACAACTTAAGTTTTTCAAATAAAGTTAGTGTATTTTCAATATTTAAACATTCTCTATTAGAAATTCTATTTGGGAAATCTTATGATAAAATTATTAACAAATTTGGTAAGCCTGACATAATAGTATTTCATGATATATATAATTTAAAACAGTCTTTATTTTTAATAAGTATTTTAAGAAAAAATATTAGAATTTATATGACGCCAAGAGGAGCATTTTCACCACTTGCATTAAAAAGAAGCTTCTTTAAAAAAAAAATTTATTATTTCTTACTTGTAAAACCTTTCATTAAATTTATTGATGCTTTCATTGCGCTAAATAAAAATGAATTAAAGCATATCTTTTATTACACTTCTAAAAAGACAATCATTATGTCTAACGGTGTTCAAGATAATAATAAAAATTATGTGAAGAATATAAAAAATTATGAGTTAAAAGAAAAAAGTATAGATATCAATATTGGATTTTTAGGTAGATTTGATATTTACATTAAAGGCCTTGACGATTTATTGAATGCATATATTGATTTTCAAAAACTGAATCAAAAAATCAAAATAAATTTGATATTTATTGGCTCTCATACTAATAACAATGAGTTTAATAGTAAGACATATTTTAATAAAATAAAAAATAATTTGATTGATCCTGAAGGCTTCATAATTAAAGGCCCATTTTTTGAAGAGAAAAAATGGCTTGAATTATCTCAACTTGATATCTTAATTCAACCATCAAGAACTGAAGGGATGCCAAATACAGTTTTAGAGGCAATGTCAATGGGTATACCTTGTTGTGTTACAAAAGAAACAAATATGGGGGATATCATATTAGCGTCCAAATCTGGGTGGGTCATTGGCAGAAATAGAGAGAGCATTTTAAATTTTTTTTCTGAAATCATTTCTGTAAACAAAACTAACCTTATAAAAAAAGGAATGAATGGAATGAAGTATTCTAAGGAAAATTTATCTTGGAAAGAAGTTTCTAAGCCTAATTATTCTTAGTTCTTTTAACTATTCTAGATATTTCTAAATAAATAAAATTAAATATGCTACTTAAAGCTTTGTCAGCATCTGCATTATCAATAATCTTATTTATTTTACTATTTTTAGCCTCTTTAAGTAAATAATATTTTAGAGTTTCAAACGATTCATGGTGAGGTAAATATTCTACTGGTGTTCTATTTAAATAATTAGATTCTGTTCTTTTTAACATTCTTTTAAAAATTAATTTATCATTTTTTATATGTAGGAATAATTCAATAAATATCGTGGATTTATATTTATTTTTATCAATTATAGATGAGATTAAATGTATCCCTTCTATAATAGCAAATTGTCCATTATTACTAGACTCTAAAATTAGATTATCTATATATGGACTTAGTATTTTTGACTGTTCTTTAAAACCTTTAATTTGATCTCTTTTAGAAAACTTAGTATTATATTTTTCCCAACATTTATAACTAGATTTATGAATAATAGACTCATTATCTTTTTTATAAAATTTTCTTATGCTATTTCTAATAGTATCAGTTTGAATAACATTCTTTATTCCTAGTCTTTTTGATAGCTCTATCGACCAAGAAGATTTTCCAGAATTACTCGCGCCGTTGATTAATATTATTAAATTTTTTTTATTAACTTTACAATAATTAATAAATTCAAACCAAGTCTTAATTCTCTTAGTATGCTTTTTTGTAATTGTTTTTCTAGTTAGTTCTTTATAGTTGAGTCCAGATAGTAAGCCATACTCAATAGTATCATTAAATAAAAAATAATCGTTCATTGTAAAATATTTTCTATTTTTGAAAATTCATAAATATTTTTTTTATCTTTTATCATTATATTTCTATATTCACCAGTTAGAATTCTTATACAGATAATATCTAATTTAATTGCACCGATGAAATCAATATTTGGATTATCTCCAACATAGCACATATTTTTTGTTTGAATATTTAGTAAATTAGCCATTGTTTCATAAGGCTTTATATGAGGCTTGTTATATTTTTTGTTATCACCTAGTTTATCTGGAAATACAGTGCAATCAAAATAATTATTTAAGCCAAGTGCATTAATTTTTTTAAGTTGAGTTTCTTTTCTACCATTAGTTATCAAACCTATCTTATAATTTTTTTTTATTTTATCTAAAGTTTTTTTTACACCATTATATAATTCTAATTTTTTTGGACTATAAGCTCTATATATTTCTAGGCATTTTGATTCTAAGTTTGAATCGTAATTATTTATAGACACTAGAGATTCTTTAAAAAGACTTTGATAATTACTATATTTATTTTTTTGAGTTGTTTTTAATGCCTTAAATAGTAAATTCGCACTTATATTATTTTGTTTTTCTAAATTAATTGAAATCTCTCTATAGGCACCATGTTCAAATAAATTTCTATCATACAGAGTGTCATCTAAATCAAAGACTATAGCCTCTAATTTTGGAAATCTAATTTTAAAATTTTCCATCATTTGTTAATTTTATTACATTACTTAGATCTTCAGGTGTATCAATATCATAAGTATAACCAGTAGTTTTAAAAACACTTACCACATAATCATTTTCAATTAGATATCTGATAAAAAAATTCATTCTATAGTCTTTATTATTATTTATATCGTTATGTAAATTTAATATTTTATAGGAACAATATCTTATTTGTCCAAAAACATAGCTTGTCGGATCAATACTTTTTCCATATTCAGTTACTTTAAGATTTTCATTAAATTTTATATAAGCTGGATCTTCATTAACTTTTTTCAGTATTGGCGAAGCCCACATAATCATATCAGCACTCTCACTTTTTTTAGATTGCTTAATTTCTAAGCTAAATTTTTCTAAATCTTTATAATCGAATATAGCATCTACATTAAAAACTAATATACCCTCACCTTGTTTTAAATATTTTCTAAGAGCGAAAGTTGAGTCTAAAGGAGATATAGAATTATATTTTATTATTCTTAGTTCTATTAAATAATTTTTTTTAATTTCATTTAAATATTTATCAAGTTCATAAGAGTTCTCTCTTATAACGAAATAAATTTCATTAAATCCAGCTTTTTGAAGGCAGTCAATTTTTGTCTCAATGATTGTTTTCCCGTTTATTTCAACAAGACCTTTTGGCTTTCCAGCTGATTTTAATCTTAAATTAAAACCAGCTGATATTATTCCAGCCTTCACTTATTCAAAGTGAACATGTTCGTTATTATAATCAATATCATTTTGGTCTTGTTCAGACAATTCAACTGGTTCCTTTATGTTTTTAAGAAGGCTTGAAACTTCTAACATTCCTTTTTCAACCCCATCTGGGTGCTTATAAACACCATCATCACATAGAAATAAAAGATCAGTTGATTTTAGGTAATTTACTGTTCCAGGTATAACATTTAAATTACCCCTAGATACAACTGACAAAGATTTCTTTATGCCATTTAATTCTATGTTATTAACCTCATGTATATCTTTTATTTCACTTGGCCTATAAAGTCCGCCAAATATTGGGCCAATATGTATCTGATCTGCTCCTGCCAATCTCCACAATTGCGTAAAAACTTTCAAATTAAGACCAAATTTTCCTCTAGTCATTGCATCATGACCTGTTCTATGAATATGAATTGGTACTGTCACATCCGGATCTTCAGATAACATTCTAACATACTCTAATCCTCCGTGAACTGCGTTTATCATAATAGCTGAAGCTCCATTTTCTATGGCCATTAATGCTTGTTTCTTTGCATGCTTATAGCTGCTAGTAACATTTGGTCCATATAATATTTTTCTTCCTTGTGCATCTTCAACTTTTTTTAAAGTTTGAGAAATTTTAGATATCATTTCTGGTGTGTTTACTTTCATTTCATCATCTTTAATATAGTTTGCTCCACCTCTAGCAGCCTGTTCAGCTATAATTGCATAATGTTCAGCTGGTTGGCCAGTATTTGGCTTTAATAAAACTGCACTTAGCGCATCAGATGAACCATAGAGATCTCTTAATCCATCGAGACCAAACTTTGGTCCACTGTATTGTTTTAAATATTCATTAGGTAACTCAAGATCTATTAATCTACCTTCATCAATTTCATAGGCTGTTCCATATTGATCACCAATTAAAGCCGAAGTTAACATTGGGAATCCACCAATATCAGATAATATTTCACTAGAGAAGCCTACTGTCATTTGAGCTTTATTAGGATCTGCATCTGAAGCTTTATATTCTAAGACATCAGCTCTTAATCTACCAGGTATAAAGCCAGTTGTATGTATATGCGTTGCTGAAGTTTTTGGTGTATATATTCCTTCTGCGACTTGAGTAGTGCCAATGCTTATGCCATCTGCCATTTTCTGAGCAATGTCTTTTAGGTCTAGCTTGGCATTATAAGCTCTCTTAATGTTATAAGTTGCCTTTATATCATTAGTCCAGTCTCTTGGAATATCATTAGTATTATTCATATATTTAACCTTCTTAAGTTTTTGAGTAAGCAGTTGATAATAATTGATTTACCTTATATTTTAATAATTGTATACATATAAAAATTATTCAATTTGGTTTACAATCTATTTAATTTACTAATATATTTAGTCTTAATATGAAAAAATCTCATACTTTTAAAGAATTTCACTCAATTACATTCCCATATGACAGCCCCTTTGACAGAAATGATTTAGGTCTAATAACTAATTTTATTAAGTTTCTATCTTTAAGGGTTGCCTATGTTTTATACAGAATAGGTATAACTGCTAATATGCTAAATATATTTGGCCTTTTTTTAGTTTTTTTTGGTCTTATTTTTTTATATCATGCAATATCAAGCATTGATTTAATATTTTTTATACTAGGCTATTCTTGTATTGCATTTGCAATTTTTATTGATTTCATTGACGGTCCTTTATCAAAAATAAATAAATATATATTTAGTGTTGGAAGTAATTTAGATGATCTTGGTCCAGACTTAATTTTAATTGGTGGAATGTTAATTCTTGGACTTATTTCCCAAGACCCATATTTTTTTATATTAATTTCAATGAATAGTATTTTTTACTTAACTTATTCTGCTGGAACATTAGATAGTATTAAAAAAGCTAATAAAAAAAAGTTTTTATTACTTTTTAGATCAAGATACTCTTTATTTAGTATGAGAATATTTTGCTCAGGTATATTGCCTTCTATGTGCTTAGTTTATATTAATAATCCTATAATCGGAGTGTTGTTCGCAAAAATCTTAATATCTATTTATACATTACTGTCAATAACTTGGCTTAGGTATTCTTTTAAAGATAGATCTCTAAGGTAGAAAATGTCTGAAAATCAAAAAATTGCTTTGATAACAGGGATAACAGGACAAGATGGGGCATACCTTGCTGAATTTTTAATTAAAAAAGGCTATATTGTTCATGGAGTAAGAAGAAGATCATCTTCTTTTAATACTTCTAGAATAGACCACCTATATTCAGACTCAACAATAAAAGAAAAATCTCTCTTTTTACATTATGGTGATCTTACTGACGGTCAAAGTATCAATAACATAATAAAAAATTCAATGCCAAACGAAGTTTATAATTTGGCAGCTCAAAGTCACGTTCATGTCTCATTTGAAATTCCAGAATATACTGCTAATGCTGATGCAATTGGTACATTAAGAATTTTAGAAAGCCTAAGAAGTCTTGGTTTAAATAAAACTAAGTTCTATCAAGCCTCTACCTCTGAATTATATGGAGATGTCCTCGAAAATATTCAAAATGAAGAAACACCTTTTAATCCCCAATCACCCTATGCAATTGCAAAACTATATTCTTATTGGATTACCAAAAATTATCGAAAATCTTATGATATGTTTGCTACAAATGGCATACTATTCAATCATGAGTCACCAATAAGAGGTGAAACATTTGTAACGAGAAAAATTACTAGAGCGCTAAGTAGAATTAAACTAGGAACTGAACAATGCCTTTATTTAGGAAATATAAACGCTCAAAGAGATTGGGGACATGCTAAAGATTATGCAAAAGCACAATGGTTAATTATGCAGCACGAGGAACCTGAAGATTTTGTAGTTGCTACCGGTGAGATGCATTCTGTAAAAGATTTTGTCACATTAGCAGCAAATTACATAAATTTAGATATTGAATGGCATGGAGAAGGATTAGATGAAATAGCTATAAATAAAAAAGATGGAAGTAGAGTAGTTGGAATAGATAAAAGGTATTTTAGGCCTTCTGATGTAAATAAATTAAAAGGAGATGCTTCTAAAGCTAGAAAATTACTTGGATGGAAGCCAGAAATATCATTTGAAGAATTAGTAAAAGAAATGATTGAAAATGATCTTAATATTGCCTCAAATGAAAATTTAATAAAAATGAAAAGTTTATACTAATTTGTAATCTGCTATGAAATTAGATAAATGCTATTTACTACTTGGTTCTACAGGAGTATTAGGAAAAAATTTAAAAAAATATTTAGAGAGTGTGAGTCAAGATATATTTACTGTTTCTCGAGACAAAAATAATTCATTAAAAAAAATAAAAAATCATTTTTCAGGAGATCTTTCAGATAAAAATTTTATAGATGATATAGCTATAAAATTATCACAAAAATTTATGCATATAGACATATTTTATCTTGCAGGCACTTCATCAGTAGAAGAATCATTAAATGATATTGGTACTAATTTTTCAAAATCTATTATTTGCTATTGTAATACCTTAAATGCTTTTAGAGATAAAAATGTAAAAATTATTTTTACCTCAAGTGGATCTGTCTATGGTGAAAAAAAATTAAATTATTTTAGTGAAAAGAATAAGCTTATTCCTGCATCTCCTTACGCTGCAACTAAGATTGCATGTGAAAATCTATCTTTAATTTACACTAATCTGTACAAAATGGATATTAGAATAGCGAGAATATTTAGTACATACGGAGCATCTATGCATAAATTATTTATTTATGACTGTGTAAAAAAAATGAATAATAGTAAGAGTGAAGTGGTATTAAGAGGGTCAGGAAAACAAATTAGAGATTATTTATATATAGATGATATATCTAGCGCTCTTATGACTATTTTAAATAATGGAGAGTATAGTAATACATATAATGTTTGTAGTGGTAAGCCACAATCTATAAGTGACATTGCAAATAAAATTAGAAATTCATTGAAACTTAATTGTATAAAAATTACCTGGAGTAATATTGATACTAAGAGTGAGAAAGATCAGTGGTATGGTAATAATTCCAAGTTGAAAAGACTTGGCTTTAAAGAAAAAAATTCATTTGATAGTATGCTAGATTATACAGTAAAGAATATTCAGAAAGATTTAAAAGAAAAATAGTTTTTATGGAAATACCTTTTTTTAATTACTCTGATTTATTTAAACAAAACAAAAATGAATTAATAAAAATATTTGAAGATGTTGGTAATAGAGGGGCATTTATTCTCCAAAAAGACTTATTAGAATTTGAGCAAGAGTTATCAAAGTTTACTGGTGCAAATTATGCTGTAGGGGTTGGAAATGCAACTGATGGCCTACAATTAGCCCTTACTGCTGGAAATATAGAAAAAGACTCCGAGATAATAATTTCTTCTCATACTATGATTGCCACAGCTGGAGCAATACATCACGTAGGGTGCAAACCTATACCTGTTGAAGCAGGATCAGATTTATTGATAGATTACAGTAACATTGAAGGTGCAATTACTAGTAATACAAAAGCTATTATGCCAACACACTTGAATGGAAGAACATGTGATATGGATAAAATAATTTCAATCGCTAAAAAATATGACTTAGAAATATATGAAGATGCTGCCCAAGGACTTGGATCATCTTTTCGAGGAAAGTCAGCAGGCACCTTCGGCGTTGCATCAGCAATCAGTTTTTATCCTGCCAAAAATTTAGGCTCTCTAGGTGATGCAGGAGCAATATTGACGAACGATATAGAAATCTATGAAAAATTAATGATGCTCAGGGACCATGGAAGAAATCCAAAAAATGGAGATATTTCTTGTTGGGGAGTAAATTCTAGACTTGATAATCTCCAAGCTGCATTTTTAAAGTATATGTTAAAAGACTATGAAAAAATTATTAAGCGAAGAAGACAAATTGCATTAATTTATGATAATGAACTTTCATCAATTGCTCAAATTAAGCTTCCACCACCACCAAATCAAGGTAATCATTTTGACGTTTTCCAAAACTATGAAATACAAGCAGACAAGAGAGATGAACTAAAAGATTATTTATATTATAAGGGTATTGGTACTTTAATTCAATGGTCTGGAAAAGCGATACATCAGTTCACAAGCCTTGGATTTAATCAAAAATGTCCAAATACAGATGAACTATTTAATAGAATTCTTATGGTACCCTTAAATATGTTTATAACTGATGAGCAAGTGCTTACGGTATGTAAATCAATTAAAGAATTCTATTCTTATTAGAAAATTTATGAGTAAAAAAAGTAAAATTTTAGCAAAAAAAATTAGGATCCATGTTTTAAATATGACTAATGTTGGTAAAAGTTCACATATTGGATCCATCTTATCAATTGTTGATATTGTATCAGTTTTATATGAGCATTCATTAAAATTTTTTTCAAAAAATCCAAAAAACGATTATAGGGATAGATTTATTTTAAGCAAAGGACATGCTGGAGCAGCGATTTATGCTGTATTAGCTGAGAAAAATTTTTTCCCTATAAAAAATTTACAAACCCATTGTTTGAATGGATCAAATTTATCTGGCCACGTATCTCATAAAGATATTCCGGGAGTTGAACTTTCAACTGGATCATTGGGTCATGGTCTTTCTGTGGGGTGTGGCATGGCACTAGGCGCAAAAAGAGATAAAAAAAAACATAGAGTAATTGTATTATTAAGTGACGGCGAATGTGACGAGGGCTCCAACTGGGAATCTATTTTATTTGCATCACATCATAAGTTGAGCAACTTAATTGTAGTTGTTGATTATAATAAGTTACAAAGTATTAAAAGTACTTGTGAAACTCTAAATCTTGAGCCTTTTTCAGATAAGTGGAAATCTTTTGGCTGGGAAGTGAAAGAGGTTGATGGTCATGATCATGATAAAATAAAAAGATCATTGACAAGAAAAAAATCTTCAAAAGAAAAACCACTGTGTATTATTGCGCATACAATTAAGGGAAAAGGAGTTTCTTTCATGGAAAATAATACTCTTTGGCATTATAGAAGTCCGCAAGACAAAGAATTTATAGATGCAAAAAATGAAATTCTACAATGTAAATTAATATGAGAGACGCATTTGCTAAACAACTATATGAACTTGCTAAAAAAGATAAAAATATTTTCTTTATAACAGGCGACCTAGGTTTTGGAGTTTTTGATAAGTTTGCAAAAGATTTTCCAAAGCAATATTTAAATGTAGGTGTTGCAGAGCAAAATATGATTGGTGTAGCAACTGGGTTAGGGCTTGAAGGAAAAAAAGTATTTGCATATTCTATTGGAAATTTTGCAACAATAAGATGTCTTGAACAAATAAGAAATGATGCCGCCTATCATAATGTTAACCTTACAATAGTAAGTTCCGGTGGTGGCTTTACTTATGGATCTTTAGGCATGTCACATCATGCAACAGAAGATATTGCAATAATGAGATCTATACCAAATATAACAGTATTAGTACCTTCGACAGCCTGGGAAACAATGAAAGCAACAAAAAAATTAGCCTCAGTCAAAAGTGTATGTTATTTAAGAATTGAAAAAGGAGGATTGAAAAAACCACCTTTTAAAAATTCTAGATTTGAAATTGGTAAATCAATTTTATATAACAACGGAAATGATATTACTTTTGTTGTTGCGGGTGGAATAATTAAAGAAAACTTGGAAGCTGTAAAAAAACTTAAAAATGAAGGTATTTCATCTAGAGTTATTTCAATGCACACCATCAAGCCACTTGATGAGCTAGCAATTAAAAAAGCCGCAAGGGATACGGGAATAATTATATCAATTGAAGAACATAATTGCAATGGAGGCCTTGGAGGTGCTATAGCAGAGGTATTAGCTAAATCCAATTTAGATTGCTTATTTGATATGATTGCAATAGACAACAAATTTTCTTCAGTAGTTGGAGATCAATCCTATCTTAGGAAAATTTATAAAATTAATTCGGATAGTATATATAAAAAATCAATAAAATTATTAAGAGCAAGAGCGTGTAGTGCTAAAAAGAATATTTGATTTACTAATTTCTGCTACAGGATTGATATCATTATGCCCTATTCTTATAATATTTTGCTTGCTAATTTTTTTACAAGATTTTAAAAGTCCATTTTATTTTGGAAAGAGAGTTGGAATAAATTATAAAATATTTTATATGTTAAAACTCAGATCTATGAAAGTTGGATCAGATAAATCAGGTGTAGATTCTACATCTGAAGACGATAAGAGAATCACAAAAATAGGTGCTATAGTTCGAAGATTTAAAATTGATGAATTATTTCAATTATGGAATGTCTTAAAAGGAGATATGAGTATTGTAGGGCCACGACCTAATGTTGAGTCAGATGTTGTACTTTATACTAAGGATGAGACAGCAATATTAGCTGTGTTGCCAGGTATTACTGATTTATCATCAATAGTGTTTTCCGACGAAGGTAAAATTTTAAAAGGCAGTACAAATCCAGATCTTAGATATAATCAACTAATAAGACCTTGGAAAAGTCGTTTAGCAATTTTCTATATTGAAAATTCAAGTTTTGTTATGGACATTAATATTATTTTATTAACAGCAATTGGGTTATTTAAAAAAGACTATTCATTAAGTAAAATATATAAAATTCTAAAAGATAAAAATGTTGATTCAAATCTTCTCAATATTGTGCTAAGAAAAAATACCCTAAGACCATTTCCACCACCTGGAGCAAATAAAATAGTTGAATTCAAATAATATTATAAAAAGTTAAACTAAATGCAAAATATTAAAAATATAATTTTCTATATACTGAATCTTTCTAGAAGAAAAAAAGAATTAGTTGTTATTATAGCTGATATTTTTATAGCTATTATAGCAACTTGGATTGCTTTTTTTATAAGGTTGGATTTAGAGGTACTTATTTATCCAAGAGACTATTTAATAATACCATTTCTATTGTCTATTTTATTATTTTTACCAATTTTTATATTTTTTAATATTTATAATTCAATATTCAGATACTTTGATATTAATAGCTTACAAAAACTTTCATCTTCATTGTTAATTTATGGAATTATCTATTTTTTTATAATATTTTATTTTCCATTAAATGGAGTGCCTAGATCTATAGGAATTATTCAGCCGGTATTTTTTTTTATAATGCTATCTATCTCCAGAATACTTTATATGACTATAATAAATGCAGTATTATCTAAGAATAAATTTAGTAAGAATATTATTATTTATGGAGCAGGTTCTGCTGGAATTCAAGTAGAATCTTTAATTTCAAAAATAGGTAAATATCAAATAATTGGGTTTATAGATGATGATATAAATAAAGTTGGAAGAAGACTATTGCAGCATAAAATTTATTCATTTGAAGAAATTAAAAATGATAAAAGTAATAAAAATATTAATGAAATATTAGTTTCTATAACTAATCTTGATTCAGTCAAAAAAAAACAACTTTTAAATAAACTAGAATCATTAAATATTAATATTAAGATACTTCCAAGTATAGAAAAGTTAGTTGATAGAAAAATTAATTTAGATGATTTTAGAGAGATTGATGTTGCAGATCTTATTGAAAGAAAAATAAAGATAAACTATAAATTTTTAGATTCAGAATTTAAAATGAAAAAAATTGTAATCACTGGCGCTGGTGGATCAATAGGAAGTGAATTATGTAAACAAATTATTAAGTTTGAACCCAATAAAATTTTATTAATAGATAATAGTGAATTTAATCTATACTCAATAGAAAAAGAATTAATTAGCTTTATTAAATCATACTCATTAAAATCAGAAATAATTCCAATACTTTTATCAATTAATAAAAAAGAACAAATAAATAATTTATTTATTGATTTTAAGCCTGATTTTGTTTTTCATGCTGCTGCTTATAAACACGTAACAATGGTTGAAAAAAATATACCTGAATCAATACGCAACAATCTATTTGGAACAATTAATGTAGTAGATGCCTTTTTAAATACAGATTGTAAAAAATTTATTTTGATATCGACAGATAAAGCTGTAAGACCATCAAGTGTTATGGGGGCATCTAAGCGGCTATCTGAAATGTATGTACAAGCAGTAAATATGGAATTTAAAAATAAATCTTTATCCATGGTGAGATTTGGCAATGTTTTAGATTCATCAGGATCTGTTATACCTCTGTTTAGAGAGCAAATTAATAGCGGTGGTCCTATTACTGTAACTCACCCTGAGGTAACTAGGTTTTTTATGACTATTCCTGAGGCTGCAAGCCTTATTTTACAGGCTGCAATTTTATCAAAAGGTGGTGAGGTATTTTTATTAGATATGGGTAAACCTGTAAAAATTTTAGACTTAGCAAAGAAGATGATAAGTCTATCAGGTTATCATATAAAATCTGAAAATAATTATGATAGTCCACATACAATTGATATTATCTTTACAGGCTTGAGACCAGGCGAAAAACTTTACGAGGAACTATTGATAAGTTCTAAAAGTGCAAAAAGAATCAATGATAACATCCTTGTAGCCAATGAAAAATTTTTAGAGTATAAAGTATTTATAAAAGTAATTAATAAAATTGAAGAATTAATAAATAAAAACAAACCAGAAAAGTTAGTTAAATTAATTAATAATAATATTGATGAATTTCAATATGAAAAAAATGATATTGAAAAATAATTATGAAATTAAGTAAAAAGGGACCCAAGAATGATAGAAGATAATAATAAAACTTCAGTATTATCTTTTGATATTGTAGATCTTGTTACTTTAATAATGCGTGAAATTAAAAAAATATTGATAGTAACGTTATTATCAATATCTTTATGGTACATTTATTACATTAGTCACTCTGCAATTTATGAAACTAGAATTACTGTTGAAGATATACCAAATATAAAATTTAATTATACAAATACAACAGTGAGTAATTATCTTAGTAAGGAAACTCTTGGTGACATAAAAACTCAATTTTTAAACAATGTGGAAAATTATAATAATTTAAAAATTTTTTATGAGAATCAAGAAGTAAAATTGTTTGATAATATTAATGATTTTTATAACTCAATGTCAATTTTTGAGGACAGTGTAGTTTTTACTCATACGAATACGGTTGATCAAGAAGATGTTAATAATTCTTTATTAGATTTATTAGATTATGTGCACAGTCTAACACTTCAAAATATATTAGATATTTTATATGATGATTTGAAAAATATTGAAACTGAAATTAGTGATATGGATTATGAAAAAGATGTAATTAATGAGTTTACACGCCTCAATATAGAACATACTATTTCTGAAAATTTATTAAGAAAAAATTATAACATTAAAAAAACTATAAGATTACTTGAAGAAAATGTTTTAATTGCAAATAATCTTGGCTATAAGGAGCCAATTGGAAATGTTGAAAGCTACTTATTTTCACAGGTGGCACCAATTTCAGATGGAAGTGATAGTTTATTTGATGATACTATAAATATAGTCCAATCTTTATCTTACGATAAACCTTTATTTTTTCTAGGTACTTCAGTACTAGAAACATATCTTGATATATTGAGTCGATACAATACGTTCGATATGAATACTAAGAGAAATTCTTATCCTGATTTGATTGCATCTTTAGAAATAGAAAGTAACTTATTAGACAATGAATATATTGAAAACATTTCAAATTATAAAGTTTTATTGAGACAAACAAATAGGATAATAGAAAAGCTTGAAAACATGAAAAGTGAACCAAATTTAGTTAGTTATGATAAAAACAAAATCTACACTAGTAATCAAGAAGTTGATTATAAAATAAGTTTCTTTTTTTCAGTTCTTATAGGACTAGCTGCTGGCATGCTTCGCGTTTTATTTTTTGACATGTATAGGAGAAAAAACCACACATCTTAATAATAATCTTCTCAAATAATTTTGAGATATATCAATTTTAAATTTTTATTTAGGTTATTTTGGTTCTATAAATATATTATGTGGATAGAAAAAAAATCAAAAATTCATGGAGTAGGTATATTCGCATCTGAGAATATTAAAAAGAATTCAAAAATAATCCAATATATAGGAGAGAAAATAACAAAAAAAGAAGGTGATAAAAGATCTTCAGATAGAATCAAAAAATACTTAAATAAAAAAAATGAGGGCTCAGTATATGTTTTCGAACTTAATAGAAAATATGATATTGATGGATCACCATTATATAACAAAGCAAGATACATTAATCACTCATGTAGTCCTAATTGTGAAGTTGATATAGTTGCTAATGAAATTTGGATAAGTTCTATTAAAAGTCTTAAAAAAGGAGATGAACTATTTTATGACTATGGCTATCCTTTTGATGAAGATGACTTTTCTGATCATGTATGTAAATGTGGATCAACTAAATGTATAGGCTATATTATTTCACAAGATGATTTGCCTAAATATAAGAAATTTTTAAAAAAAAATAAAAAAAGTGCTAAATAAAAATTTAGTTAATCTATTAAAAAAAAATAAAAAGAATATTTACATTTATCACACTTAAGAAAACCAGGAATCGGAATGTTAGAACTAGCAGAAAGTAAGTGGGCTATTGATAGGTCGAAAAGTTTTTTGATATGAGATAAGAATTCCGATATCGAATGTGCAAAGAATAATTTCTTAATTAGAGGTCATTTATTTAAAAAAGGTAATCTTTTTAACTTTATTAAATCATCAGAAAATTTGTAAAAATATATATTCTATTCAGTAATATAAATCTTTTTAAACGAATGCTTGGTATTATTTTTTTCAGCAATATCAATTTGATATTGACGAGTAGAAGAA
>MDTG01100277.1_pt1 | contig 47069 bp, 35 predicted proteins | sample 811421 | NCBI WGS metagenome assembly MDTG01 (sample SAMN05326645, study PRJNA326480) | marine metagenome | isolation source: seawater | place: Pacific Ocean: South East | collected 2011 | reverse complement strand
GGGCTCCAGCCACTGGCCGACGCCGGCCCGTGCGAGCGCATCCCAGGGAAACAGCTCGCCCGGATCCTCCTTGCGCGCCGGTGCGACATCGGAATGCGCCAGCACCCGCTCGGCCGGGATCCCGTGGCGCTGGCAGATGTCGAGGCACAGCCGGGCGACCACCTCGATCTGCGCGCCCGGAAACGCCCGATAGCCGAATTCATGACCGGGATTGACGATCTCGATGCCGATGGAACGATCGTTGATGTCGCGCGCGCCCTGCCAGAAGGAAACGCCCGCATGCCAGGCGCGGCGCGCTTCCGGCACCAGCTGGTGCAGCGCGCCGTCCTCCTCGACCAGATAATGCGCCGACACCTCGGCGCGCGGGTCGCACAGCCGCCGGATCGCCGCCTCGGCACTGGTCATGCCGGTGTAATGCAGGATCAGCGTGTCGATCCGGCAGCCCTCGGGGCGTTCGTTGTGGTTCGGCGAGGGGCGCAGCCGCGCCGGCAGGCTGGTGTCCGTCTTCTGGCTCATGCGGGTTCCGTTCGGGGTGAAGCGATGGGGCGGCGATAGCGCCGCTGCCGCGCGCTGTCCAGCGTATCGTGCAGTCTCACAGTCCGCGTTCGGCGGCGATCTTGGCATAGGCGCCGTTCAGCGCTGCCAGGCGGTCGCTGGCGATGCGCACGAATTCCTCCGGCACGCCGCGCGCCACCAGCCGGTCGGGATGGGTCTCGGTGACGAGCTTGCGGTAATGGCGCTTGATCTCCGCATCCGAGGCGTCCGGTGCGATGCCGAGCATGACGTAAGGGTCGGCGCCGTCGCGCGTGTGCCGGGCAAGGATCTGGTCGAAGGCCCGTGCGTCCAGCCCGAAAATCTCCGCGACCCGCCTGAGATAGGCGACCTCGTGCTCATGCACCACGCCGTCCGCCTTGGCGATGTGAAACAGCACGTCGAGAATGTCGATGCGGATGTCGGAGTCTTCGGGAAACAGCGCCGCCAGCCGCTCCGCATAGGTCTCGAACCCGGCGACATCCTGCTTGGCGAGATTGAACAGCCGCGCCACGTTGCGCTCCTCGCCGTCGGGGATGTCGAAGACGTCGAGAAAGGCGATTTCCTCCTCGCCGGTGACGACACCATCCGCCTTGGCCATCTTGGCGGACAGCGCGATCATTGCCACGGTGAAGGCGACCGAGCGGTCCTCGCGCCCGTCCCCCGCCGTGACGATGAACTGCACGATGCGGTCGACCACATGGATGCCGCCGGCGCCGATCTGGGCGGCGATCGCGCTGATGCGGGACCAGATGCTCACGGCGGCCCGCCCCTATTCGCTCGAACCGGCGGCGCGGGCACACTGGCAGGCGGCTCGCCCGGCCACGGTGCGCGCCGCATCCACCGGCATGTGGCCGGCCACGATGTCACATCCCGTCATGATGATTGCCCCGACTCACGAAAGACCTTCATCCCGCCTGATAGCACAGCTTCGCCCGACGGTTGAGACCCGCCGGCCCGGTAGTTCAGGACGGGCCCGGCGCGGGCATCGCCCCCGTCATCGCACCCGCGTCGACGATCCGGTCGAAGGTCGCCGCGTCGACATGACCGAGCGCCAGCGCCGCCTCGCGCAGCGTCGTGCCCTCGTGATGCGCGTGATGGGCGATCTCCGCCGCCTTGTCGTAGCCGATCTCCGGCGTCAGCGCCGTGACCAGCATCAAGGAGCGCGACACGGTGTCCGCCAGCCGTGCCTCGTTGGCCTGCGTTCCCTCGATGGCGTGGCGGGTGAAATGCTCCATGCCGTCGGCGAGCAGCCGGCAACCGGTCACGACATTGTAGCCGATCAGCGGCTTGTAGACGTTCATCTCCAGCAGGCCGCCGGCCCCGGCCATGCCCGTTGCCGCATCCAGCCCGCAGACCTCCAGCGTCAGCATCGCCAGCGCCTCGCACTGGGTCGGATTGACCTTGCCCGGCATGATCGAGGAGCCGGGCTCGTTTTCCGGCAGCAGCAGTTCGGCGAAACCGGCGCGCGGACCGCAGGACAGGAGGCGGATGTCATTGGCGATCTTGTGCAGCGAGACGGCCAGCGTACGCAGCACGCCCGACGCCATCACCATGGCGTCATGGGCGCCCATGACCGCGAATTTGTTGGTCGCGGGCCGAAACGGCAGGCCGGTCTGGCGGGCAAGGTCGTCCGCCACGAGTTTGTCGAAGCCGTCCGGCGCGTTCAGGCCGGTGCCGACCGCCGTTCCGCCGATGGCAAGCGGCATCAGCCCGTCGCGGGCGAAGGCGAGCCGCCCGAGATTGTCGTCGAGCATGCCGGCATAGCCGGCGAATTCCTGCCCGAGTGTCATCGGCACCGCATCCTGCATATGGGTGCGGCCGATCTTGACCAGACCCGACCAGGCCTCCGCCTTGGCGCGCAGCGCATCGCGCAGGAGACCCACCGCCGGGATCACCCGCGTCTCGATCATGACCGCCGCCGCAATGTTGAGCGCGGTCGGAACAACATCGTTGGAGGATTGCGAGCGATTGACGTGATCGTTCGGATGGACGGGATCCTTGGATCCGAGCGTGCCGCCGGTCATCTCGATCGCCCGGTTGGCGATCACCTCGTTGACGTTCATGTTGGCCTGGGTGCCGGAGCCGGTCATCCACACGCTCAAGGGAAACTCGCCGTCGTGGCGCGCGGCGACGATCTCCTCGGCCGCATCGACGATCAGCCGCGCCCGCTCGTCGTCCAGCGTTCCAAGCCTTTCGTTCGCCCGCGCGGCGGCGGCCTTGATACGGGCCAGCGCATGAACGATCTCGATGGGAAACCCCTCGCGCCCGATCGCGAAATTGTGGCGGGCCCGTTCCGTCTGCGCGCCCCAGTAGCGCTCTGCGGGAACCTCCACGGCTCCCATGGAGTCCGTCTCCCTGCGCATCGATCCATTGGTCATCGCAGTCTCCTTTTTGCGTTGCCCGCCCATTCGGCAGGCCGAAACTCACATGCGCCGCGTCAAAGCCCGCAGCCGGCCCGATTCAGTGTCTGGAAACTTCCCCTTGTCATAATGCCTTAGGTCCCAGACGGGCTTCCAAGCGGGGAAGACACGGTGAACGGTTTGCGTAAATTCAAGAAACTGGCGGGCGCCGCCGGCGGATTTTTGATTGTGGTCGCCTTTGCAGGCGCGATCCACAGCGCGAATCTCTGGTTCTCCCATTCACTCTACAGCCGCGATGCGATGGATGACGCCAATCGGTTCGAGCGCGAACTGAAGGAGTATGTCAGCACCGCCGGCAGCAGTCTGACCGCATCCTCCGCAACAGGCTCCGGCCTGCGCTCCTCCATCGACACCTGGAAAATGCCCGGGGCGGTCGAGGATAGTCCCCTTGTTTCATCGGCCAAGCTGAAATTCCTGGTCGATGGTTTCATCCGGCACCTCGAAACGCATGACGACGTCCACACACTGGCCGTTGTCTGGTTTTCCAAAGACGGCGATCAGGATGCACCCCTTAAGAGCGAGACAAAGACCGCGCCGAGCGACGCCGACGCCCTGCTGACCATGCCCGGAACGCGCGAACTGCTGGAGGAAGCACGCCGCACCCGCAAACCGGCAATCAAGGTGCCTGAAACCTTCACCGGCGGGGCGCGGGGACCAAGCACGATCGCGCTGCCGATCCTCAACGGGTCCCGTGTCGCCGGCGTCCTGGTGGTGTTCAACGACCAGAAGACGACCGGGCTGTTCCTCACGGACTTCCTGCGGTTCGGCCTGGCGATCATGATCGCGCTTTGCGCCACCGCGATGCTGCTTGCCGGCTTCTTCGTCTGGGTGCGCTTCCGCGACCGGCTGAAGGACAGCCAGACGATCCAGTTCCTGGCCCATCACGATGCGCTGACCGGCCTGCCCAACCGCACCGTCTTTGCGACCAAGCTCAACGAGGCACTGCGCCTGGCCCACGCCAAGGCGACCAATATCGCCGTGATGCTGATCGACGTCGACAAGTTCAAGCAGATCAACGACACGCATGGCCATGCCGTGGGCGACCTGTTTCTCCAGGTGATCGCGGACCGGCTGCGGTCCGTCTTCGGCAATCACACCGTGGCGCGACTGTCGGGCGACGAGTTCGCGGTCCTGATCGCGATCGACACCGACCGCAAGGCGCTGACGCGTCTCGCCGCGACGATGATCGAGGCGACCCGCACCCCGACGCGGATCAGCGGCAAGGACCTGCAGATCTCCCTGTCGATCGGCGTGGCGCAGGCGCGCGAGGCGACCTGGCGGGCCTCGCGTCTGCTCCATTGCGCCGACCTCGCCCTTTACCGTGCGAAACACTCCGGGCGCTCGACCTTCAAGTGGTATTCGCAGGACATGGATGCGGAGGCGCAACAGCGCAAGGAACTGGAGGCCGACCTGCGCAAGGCGCTGGAGCAGGACGAGTTCCGCCTGCTCTACCAGCCGCAGTTCGCCCTCGCCGACCTCAGGCTGTCAGGCTACGAGACGCTGCTGCGCTGGGAGCATCCCGACAAGGGGACCATCTCGCCCACCATCTTCATCCCGATCGCCGAGGAAGCCGGCCTGATCGAGGAAATCGGGTCCTGGGTGCTGAACCGGGCCTGTCTGGAGGCGGCGGCCTGGACGGACAGCAGCCTGACAATCGCGGTCAATGTCTCGCCGGCCCAGTTCCGGCCCGGCAAGACGGAAGAGCGGGTCGCGCATGCGCTCAAGACCAGCGGCCTCGCTCCCGGTCGCCTGGAAATCGAGATCACCGAAAGCCTGCTGATTTCCGACACCGATGCGGTCGTGAAGACACTGACCCATGTGCGCGAAATGGGCGTTTCGGTTGCCATGGACGATTTCGGCACCGGCTATTCCAGCCTGAGCTATCTGTCGCGCTTTCCCTTCGACACGATCAAGATCGACCGCTCCTTCGTCGCGACGCTTGGCAAGAACCGCACGACCGATGCCGTCGTGGCCTCCATCGTCGGGCTCGGCCGCTCGCTGGGGGTCACCATCACCGCCGAGGGCGTGGAGAACGAAACCCAGGTGACGCTGCTACGCGCCGCCGGCTGCGACAAGGTGCAGGGCTTCCTGTTCGGCCGGCCGATGGATCTGACGGAAAACGATCCGGCCACCGCCCAGGCGCGGATCCCGGTGCTCGATCTCGACGCAGAACCTGACGCCGAGACAGAGGCGGACGCAGACGCAAACGCAGAAGACGACAAGACCGAAGTCGCCGCCCAGGAGACGGAACTCGCCAGAACGCAGGTCGCCTGATCCGTATCGATCCCGACGCGGCCGGCCCCGTCGTCGGCGTGTCCGGCTGCCTACATCGCAGCGGCCGCGCGCGCGGCCTGATCGTAGTGGCCCGACACCGAGCGCAACATTGCCGCAAGCCGCGACAGTTCCGTTTCGTCCATGCCGAGATCCTTGACCGGCCCGACCAGCAGCGCCTCGCGCAGGCGGCGGTACTCCATGCAGGTCGCCTCTCCCGAAGCGGTGATCGCCACGGTCTTTTCCTTGCCCCTGCGGCCCGTTTCGACCAGCCCCGCCTTCTGCAGCTTCTTCAGCGCGTAGGTGACCGTGTGCGTGTCCTCGATGTTGAGCACGAGGCAGATGTCGGCCAGCGATTTCGGTCGTCCGCGGTGATTGACCGAATGCAGCACCAGCGTGTCGAGCGGGCTCATGCCGGGCGCGCCGGCGGCCGCCATGCAGCGCACCATCCAGCGGTGATAGGCGTTGACCATCATGGTCATCGCGAATTCGACCTCGGAAAGCGCAGGCATCGCACCGGACGCAAGATGGGCGGCGGACACCACCGGTCCAACGGTGCCACGCGGGCCCTCGGCGGGTGGGAGCGGATCTGACATCAAGCTTTCTGCCTCGATAGCAACGGGCCGTCAGGCTACGGCAGGAGGCGCTGCAAGGGCAACCGGCGATCAGGTCGCCGGGGCGGGAAACCGTCCGGGCGCCAGTCCGGCCTGGAACCAATTGACGAAACTGACAATGGAATAGACCGGCAGCCCCGTGGCCGCCGCGACATCGGCCGCATAGGGGGCCATGTTGGTGCATTCCAGCACGATTGCGCCGACCTCCGGGTGCCGGCCGACCAGGTCCCGGGCGGCCTGTATGTTGTCGGCGCGCGCCGCCGCAACGTCGAAATGGGCCGCATTGTCGAGAATGGCGCGGGTGAAGACCCGCCCGCCTTCCGTCCCGCCAACCGGCGTGTCGCGCGCGCACCCCGCGGCATCGAGATGCGCGTGCGTCAGCGCCGGCGCGGAAATGGTGAGAATGCCGCACCGCCGGCCCGGCGGCAGCAGCCGGTCGACGAAGGGCACCTGCATCAGCGAAGACGCGGCAACCGGCACGCCGAGCGCCGCCTTCAGCTCGTCCTGAAACAGCGACAGCAGTCCGCAGGACGTGGTGATGCCGCTCACCCCCTCATCCACCAGCATCCGCCCGGCGGTCACGAAGGCCTCAAACAGCCCCTCCGCCCGGTCCTCCACCACCCGCACCGGCGAGGCTTGCGGCACGACGGCGTAGCGCACGGGAAAGTCGAAGCTTAGCGGATTTCCTATGTCGCCGGGAATACGGGGAAAGCGGGTGTCGAGCATCAGGACGCCGACGGCGGCGCGCGGGGGCTCTTGAACGCTTGCGGTCATGTCAAACTCCGGTGGCGGCAGCGGGAGAGACGGCTCGCCCTTGCGGCTTTAGGCAAGATTGTCTGAGAAGACGGCGCAAGACGCGCGCGGTCAAGCACCGCACCGTCCGGCCGGGGAATGCGAACCGGCGCCGGATTGCAGGAAAACGGCCCCACAACCCCTGAAATATACTGACAAGTTATCGACAAATTATTGACAGCCGCCCTGTCAGAAAGGACACTCTTTCGGGAGTGTGCAAGGGGGAAACTGCGTGAGCGACGAGCGCATGACTGTGGCCGTCATCGGAGCCGGGATCGTCGGCGTCGCGACCGCGATCTGGCTGGCGCGCGACGGCAACGACGTGACTCTGGTCGACCGCATCGCCCCCGGCGAGGCGACCTCTCACGGCAACGGCGGGGTGCTTGCATCCTGTGCCGTGGTGCCCGTGACGGTGCCGGGACTGCCGGCCAAGGCGCCGCGCATGCTGCTCGACCGGCAAAGCCCGCTCTTCCTGCGCTGGTCCTATCTGCCGAGGCTCCTGCCCTGGCTGGCGAAATATCTGTCCCATTGCACGGAAGCCGAGACCCGCCGCATCGCGGCCGCCCTCCTGCCGGTGATCGGCGACAGCCTTGAACAGCATCAGGCGCTTGCCAGGGGCACCGGCGCGGAACGCTGGCTGCGCGAAAGCGACTATCTCTATGTCTACCGCGACCGGGCGGCCTTCGAGGCCGATCGCTTCGCCTGGTCGCTGCGCCGCGCGGCAGGCTTTCGCTGGGACCTGCTGGAAGACACCGAGCTTCACGACTACGAGCCGCTGATCGGCCCGGAAAACCGCTTTGCCGTCCGCCTGCCGCACCACGGCGTGATCGCCGACCCGGGTCGCTACGTCAAGGATCTCGCGGCCCATTTCGAGAGCCTGGGCGGGCGCATCCTGCGCGCCGACGTGCGCGGGTTCCGTTTCGAAAACGGTCGTCTGACGGCCCTTGAGAGCGATACCGGCGCGATCGACTGCGACCGCGCCGTGCTCGCCGCCGGCGTCTGGTCGAAGGATCTCGGCCGCCAGCTCGGCATCGACGTGCCGATGGAAAGCGAGCGCGGCTATCACCTGGAGCTCGAGGCGCCGAGCGCCTATCCTTGCGCGCCGTTGATGATGACGGCCGGAAAATTCGTCGCAACACCGCTGGAGGGACGCATCCGGCTTGCCGGCATCGTCGAGTTCGGCGGGCTGAACGCCGGACCGAGCGCCGCGCCCTTCAAGGTGCTGGAAACCCAGGCACGGCGTGCAATGCCGACGCTGCGCTGGGAAACCGTCACCCGCTGGATGGGCCACCGTCCGGCGCCGGCCGATTCCATTCCCGTCATCGGTCCCTCGCCGCGTCACGGCGACGTGCTGATGGCCTTCGGACACCACCATGTCGGACTCACCGGCGGACCGCGAACGGCGAGGATCGTCGCCGATCTCGTCGCAGGCCGCACGCCAAACATCGACATGGCCCCCTATTCGCCCGGGCGGTTCGCCGTCTAGAGTGAATCCACGCGCGGCGCGGGCCGCGACATCATAAGATCCGGCGGAAAGCCGGATACCCGGAGACAGATTTCGCGCACCGCGCCGATTGGCCGCTGCGCAAACCTGGAGGAGAAACAGAGAATGACGACACTCATCAAGACCACCACGGCACTCGCCTCGACCGCCCTTGTCGCGGTTGCCTTCGCCGCGCCGGCGGCCGCGGAAAAATGGGACATGCCGCTGGCCTATTCGGCCTCCAACTTCCACTCCGAGAACGCCGCGGTCTTCGCCGCCTGCGTCACCGAGGGCACTGGCGGCGACATCGAGATCGTCACCCATCCGGGCGGTTCGCTGTTCGGCGGCGCCGACATCAAGCGCGCGATCCAGACCGGCCAGGTGCAGATCGGCGAGCGCCTGCTCTCCGCCCATGCCAATGAGGACCCGCTGTTCGGCATCGACAGCATTCCCTTCCTCGCCACCTCCTTCGACGATTCCGTCAAGCTGTGGTCGGCGGCCGAAGAGGCAGTCGGCTCCGCGCTGGAAGAGCAGAACCTGGTGATGCTCTACACCGTGCCGTGGCCTCCCCAAGGCATGTATTTCAACAAGCCGGTCGAGTCGGTTGCCGACATGGAAGGCCTGAAGTTCCGCGCCTACAATGCGGCAACCGCCAAGCTTGCCGAACTGACGGGCATGCTCCCGGTGCAGATCGAGGCGGCGGAAGTCTCGCAGGCCTTCGCCACCGGCGTGGCGGAATCCATGGTGTCCTCGGGTGCGACCGGCTACGACCGCAAGCTTTGGGAAAACGTCTCGCATTTCTATGCGGTCGACGCCTGGCTGCCGCGCAACGCCGTGATGGTCAACAAGGATGCCTGGGACGGCCTGTCCGACGCCAGCAAGGACGTGATCCGCGGCTGCGCTGCAACCGCCGAGACGGAAGGTCTGGAGAAGGCCAAGGCCTACACCACCTTCACGCTGGAAGGCCTCGCCTCCAACGGCATGACCGTTGCCGATCCGAGCGACCAGCTCAAGGCGGATCTCGCCAAGATCGGCGAGACGATGACGGCCGAATGGCTGGAGTCGGCCGGCGACAAGGGCAAGGCCATCGTCGACGCCTACAAGGCGATGTAACGAGGGCAAGATGCTCCGGCGGTCGCGAAGCGCGTCTTCGCGGCCGCCGTCCCTTGCGCCCGGCAGCGGCCCGAACGCCGGCCTGCCATCCAACCATCGGACGGACCCATGACAGCTCTCGGACGCGGATTGCGCCGGTTCCTGGACGGCCTGTATCTAGCCGGCGGCGCCTTGGCCGCCCTCAGCCTCGTCACAATTCTCGCAATCATCGTGGGCCAGATGGTCGCGCGCTGGACCGGGCTGACCTTTCCCGGCGCGACCAGCTACGCCGGCTACGCCATGGCGGCGGCCTCCTTTTTCGCCTTCGCCCATGCGCTCAACCACGGCTCGCACATCCGTGTCAGCATCCTGCTGAACGCCCTCGGGCCGAAGCGGCGATGGCTTGAGATCTGGTGTTTCGCCATCGGCACGGTGCTCACCTGGTTCCTCGCCCGCTATGCGGTCAAGGCGACCTACTGGTCGTGGAAGTTCAAGGACGTCAGCCAGGGCCAGGACGCCACGCCGCTCTGGATCCCGCAATTGGCGATGAGCGCCGGCGCCATCCTGCTTGCCATTGCGATGACGGACCACTTCCTTCGCGTCCTTTTTCGCGGCGATGCCGGCATCAAGTCCGACACCGCCGAACAGAGCCACGGGGAGTGACGCCGATGGAATCGCTTGCCCCCGTCATCCTCTTCCTCTTCGTCCTGTTCCTGCTGCTCGGCACCGGTGTCTGGGTCGGCCTCGCCCTGATCGGCGTCGCCTTCGTCGGCGTCGAGCTCTTCACCTCGCGGCCTGCCGGCGACGCGATGATCACGGTGATCTGGGCCTCGTCCTCGTCCTGGACACTGACCGCCCTGCCGCTTTTCATCTGGATGGGCGAGATCCTCTACCGAACGCGCCTGTCGGAGGACATGTTCCGCGGTCTCTCGCCCTTCATGGCGCGGCTTCCCGGCGGGCTCGTCCACACCAACATCGTCGGCTGCACGGTGTTCGCCGCCGTCTCCGGCTCCTCGGCCGCGACGCTGACGACCGTGGGAAAAATGTCGATCCCCGAACTCAGGCGGCGCAACTACCCCGAACACATGGTGATCGGCACGCTGGCGGGCGCGGCAACGCTTGGGCTGATGATCCCGCCCTCGCTGATCCTCATCGTCTATGGCGTGACCATCAACGAATCCATCACCAAGCTGTTCATGGCCGGCGTCCTGCCGGGGCTGGTGCTGGCCGCGATGTTCATGGGCTATGTGGCGATCTACGCGAAGCTGTCGAAGACCTACAAGCCGGATCCCGAACCGCCGATGAGCTTCGTCGAAAAGATCCGCAACGCCCGCTTCCTGATCCCGGTGATGATGCTGATCCTCGCGGTGATCGGCTCGATGTACGCAGGCTTCGCCACGGCGACAGAAGCCGCCGCCATCGGCGTGATCGGAGCGCTGGTGCTTGCCGCCTGGCAGGGCTCGCTCACCTGGTCGACCTTCCTCGACAGCCTGATGGGCGCGACCCGCACCTCCGCGATGATCGCCCTGATCCTCGCCGGTGCCGCCTTCCTGACGCTGTCGATGGGCTTCACCGGCCTGCCGAGGGCCATCGCGGAATATATCGCCTCGATGCAGCTGTCGCGGTTCGAACTGCTGATGGCGCTTCTGGTGTTCTACATCGTCATCGGCTGTTTCCTTGACGGCATCTCCGCCGTCGTGCTGACCATGGCCGTGGTGGAACCGATGGTGCGCGCGGCCGGCATCGACATGATCTGGTTCGGCATCTTCGTGGTGATCGTCGTGGAAATGGCGCAGATCACGCCGCCGATCGGCTTCAACCTCTTCGTGCTCCAGGGCATCACCCGGCACGAGATGGGCTACATATCGAAGGCCGCCCTGCCGATGTTCGCGATCATGGTGGCCATGGTCTTCGTGCTCATCGCCGTTCCGGAACTCGCCACCTGGCTGCCGGACAACATGCGAAACCGCCCGTGACCGGGGCAAGCCGCCACGAGTAACCTCTGCGAAACGCCCCGCCTCGCCCGTCGAGCGGGGCGTTTTGCATAGGGCATGGAGCGACCGCCGAAATCCGGCAACTGTTTTTCATTGACATTTTATCGATAAATTATTGGAATGAGCGCGAGACATCTTCCGATACGCTGGGTGCGCGTGCTCGCGCCGCACAGTCGTGACGGGCAAGGACAAACTGGGAGAGACGCATCATGACGAACGCGAAGTGGGATTTCTGGATCGACCGCGGCGGCACCTTCACCGACATCGTGGCGCGCACCCCCGAAGGCGAGATCAAGGCCCACAAGGTGCTCTCCGAGAACCCCGAAGCCTATCGCGACGCCGCCATCCAGGGCATTCGCGATCTCATGGGCATCGCCGCCGACGAGCGCATCCCGGCCGAGAAGATCTCCGCGGTGAAGATGGGCACCACCGTTGCCACCAACGCGCTGCTGGAGCGCAAGGGCGACCGCACGCTTCTGATCACCACCAGGGGGTTCCGCGACGCGCTGGAGATCGGCTATCAGGCGCGCCCCGACATTTTCGCCAAGGAAATCATCAAGCCGGAGCTGCTCTACGAGCGCGTCGTCGAAGTCGATGAGCGCGTGCGCGCCGACGGCACGGTCGAGGGCGAACCGGATCTCGCCGCCGTCGAGACGGAGCTCAAGGCCGCCTTCGACAGCGGCATCCGCTCCGCGGCAATCGTCTTCATGCATGCCTATGCCTTCCCCGAGCACGAGCGCCGGGTGGCGGAGGTCGCCCGCAAGGTCGGCTTCACCCAGGTCTCCGTCAGCCATGAGGTCTCGCCGCTGATGAAGCTGGTCGGGCGCGGCGACACCACCGTGGTCGACGCCTATCTGTCGCCGATCCTGCGCCGCTACGTGGAGCAGGTCGCAAGCGAGCTGCAGATCGAGGGCACCGACTGCCGCCTGATGTTCATGCAGTCCTCCGGCGGCCTGACGGCGGCCGACCTCTTCCAGGGCAAGGACGCCATTCTCTCCGGCCCCGCCGGCGGCGTCGTCGGAGCGGTGGAAACCTCGAAGATGGCCGGCTTCGATGCCGTGATCGGCTTCGACATGGGCGGCACCTCGACGGACGTCTCGCACTTCAACGGCGAATACGAGCGCGCCTTCGAAACGGAAGTCGCTGGCGTGCGCATGCGCGCGCCGATGATGATGATCCACACGGTCGCGGCCGGCGGCGGCTCGATCCTTCACTACAAGGACGGCCGCTTCCAGGTCGGTCCCGACAGCGCCGGCGCCAACCCTGGTCCGGCCTGCTACCGCCGCGGCGGCCAGCTCGCGGTTACCGACGCCAACGTCATGGTCGGCAAGCTGCGCCCGGACTTCTTCCCGAAGATCTTCGGACCGGGCCGCGACGAGCCGCTCGACCGCGACGCGGTGGTGGCAAAATTCGAGGCCATGGCCGCCGAGATCGGCGACGGGCGCACGGGCGAGGAGGTCGCGGAAGGCTTCCTCAAGATCGCCGTGGAGAACATGGCCAACGCCATCAAGAAGATCTCCGTGCAGCGCGGCTATGATGTCACCGACTATGCGCTGACCTGCTTCGGCGGCGCCGGCGGCCAGCACGCCTGTTCGGTCGCCGACAGCCTCGGCATGACCACGGTGATCGTCCATCCGCTGTCGGGCATTCTCTCCGCCTACGGCATGGGTCTTGCCGACATTCGCGCCACCCGCCAGCAGGCGGTCGTGCGGCGTCTGGAAGACGGGGCGCTGGCCGATCTCGCAACCCTCGCCGGCAAGCTGCGCGACGAGACCCGCAAGGAGGTCTCCTCCCAGGGCGTTCCTGCATCCGAGATCCGCGACCTGCCGCGCGCGCTGCTGCGCTACGAGGGCACCGACACGCCGATCGCCGTTCCTTACGTCGAAGGCGACATCGCCGCGATGGTCGAGGCTTTCGCCGATGCGCATCGTGCCCAGTTCGGCTTCGTCTACGAGAACAAGCCCATCGTCGTGGAAGCGCTCGAGGTGGAATCCGTCGGCGGCGGGTCCGGCATCGCCGAGAGCGATGCGCCGCTCCAGGAGGGCAGCCCGTCTCCGGCCGAAACCGGCAAGGTCTTCGCCGATGGAGAATGGCATGACGCCGGCTTCTTCGCCCGCGCCGACCTGAAGCCCGGCAACAAGATCAAGGGTCCCGCACTCATCATCGAGCCGCACCAGACCATCGTGGTCGAGCCGGGCTGGGAAGCGGAGATCACCGCCAAGGACCACGTCGTCCTGAAGCGGGTGGAAGCCTTGGCACGCGTCGAGGCCATTGGCACCAAGGCCGATCCGGTCATGCTGGAGGTCTTCAACAACCTCTTCATGTCGATCGCCGAGCAGATGGGCGTGACGCTGCAGAACACCGCCTATTCGGTCAACGTCAAGGAGCGGCTCGACTTCTCCTGCGCGGTGTTCGACGCCTCCGGCGCGCTGGTCGCCAACGCCCCGCACATGCCGGTGCACCTGGGCTCGATGGACCGCTCGGTCGAGACCGTGATCAAGCTCAACGAGGGCAAGATCAAGCCCGGCGACGTCTTTGCGCTCAACGCGCCCTACAACGGCGGCACCCACCTGCCCGACATCACCGTGGTCTCGCCGGTCTTCGACGACGACGGCAAGGAGATCCTGTTCTGGGCGGCCTCGCGCGGTCACCACGCCGACGTCGGCGGTTCCGCTCCGGGCTCCATGACCCCGCTTGCCACCACGGTGGACGAGGAAGGCGTGCTCATCGACAACTTCAAGCTCGTCGATCAGGGCCGGTTCCGCGAGGAGGCGCTCGTCGAGCTCCTGACCGACCACCCCTGGCCGGTGAGAAACGTCACCCAGAACGTCGCCGACCTGAAGGCGCAGATCGCCGCCAACGAGAAGGGCGTGAAGGAACTGCGCAAGATGGTCGCCCACTTCGGCCTTGATGTGGTGCAGGCCTACATGGGCCACGTGCAGGACAACGCCGAGGAAAGTGTCAGGCGGGTGATCGAGGCGCTGGCCGACAGCTCCTTCGAATATCCGACCGACCAGGGCGCGGTGATCAAGGTCAAGATCACCGTCGACAAGGACAAGCGCGAGGCGACCGTCGACTTCACCGGCACCAGCGAGGTGAAGGCGAACAACTTCAACGCGCCCGAACCGGTCACGCGTGCGGCGGTGCTCTACTGCTTCCGCGTGATGGTGGAAGGCCACATCCCGATGAACGCGGGCTGCCTGCGGCCGATCAACATCGTCATCCCGGAGGGCTGCATGCTCAAGCCGACCTATCCGGCGGCGGTGGTTGCCGGCAACGTGGAGACGAGCCAGCATGTCACCAACGCGCTCTTCGGCGCGCTGAAGGCGATGGCGAACAGCCAGGGCACGATGAACAACCTGACCTTCGGCAATGACACCCACCAGTACTACGAGACGCTGTGCTCCGGTTCTCCCGCCGGCCCCGGCTTCAACGGCACCGACGGCGTGCATGTGCATATGACCAACTCGCGTCTCACCGACCCGGAGGTGCTGGAGTTCCGCTATCCGGTGCTTCTTGAGGATTTCCATATCCGCGAGGGATCGGGCGGCACGGGCAAATGGTCCGCCGGCAACGGCACCAAGCGCACGATCCGCTTCCTGGAGGAAATGGAACTGGCGATCCTGTCGTCGCACCGCACCCTGCCGCCGAAAGGCATGGAAGGCGGCAACGACGGCGAGCTCGGTCGCACGCTGGTGCGCCGCGCCGACGGCACGACGGAAGAACTGAAGGGCTGCGACCAGACCGTGCTGAAGGCCGGCGAGGCCGTGACCGTCATCACCCCGACCGCCGGCGGCTGGGGCAAGGCCTGACCGGGGCGCGCGGCCGCGCGCCCTCCCCGCCACGAACCGAAGCCTTGACCGGACCGGCCTCCGCACCTGCGGGGGCCGGCTTTCCTTTGAAAACAAGCACCGTCGACACGCCCGGCCGGGGCAGCCTTGCCCACCGCGCCGCAGGCACGCGCCCCGGGCCGCATTGCTTCAACTACGAACATATACTTTTTACATACTTCGGGAGACAACAGGCCTGCTTGTATCAACCTAGTTAAAATCACCTATGAGGCGCTGTTTCCTTAAACGAGGTAAGGAAATTGAAGGCTTTCGCCATATACCATTTGCGATGGTTCTTCCGGAAAAAGAGCCGCCACATTCAACGCATCAGGATACCGCCATGCGTGTCACTCGGACTGGATCGAACAGACTGGCAAGCGTTTCCGCCAAGATTCTCGCCCTCGTCGGATTTTTGAGCACGATGATGCTGGTCATCGCCGGCGTCGGCCTGATGCAGATGCAGCAGATCGGCACCGAGCTCGACGAAATCGCTACGGAAACCGTCCCGCTCACCACCAATGTCTCGAAGGTCAGCCTCCATCAGCTTGAGCAGGCCCTTCTGGTCGAGCGCCTTCTGCGCGTTGGGAAAGTCGGCGCCACGGGAGAAACCGGCACTCTCGACGACCTGACGACGAGCCTGTTTGCCCTGGCTGAGAAGGTCCAGCAGGAAATCGTGACCGCGGAAAAGATTGCGGAAGGCGGCATCGCGATCGCCCATTCCGAAGCGCAGCGCGCCAAATATCAGGACGTGCTCGATCAGTTGAAGAAGATCGAGCGCGAACACGCCCTCTATGACCAGCACATCCACACGATGGTCGGGCATATCGAAAAAGGCGAGATCGACAAGGCGACCGCACTCGCCGCGGAGCTGGAAGGCGAGCAGCACCGGCTCAATGGCGAACTGGAAAGCCTCACGGAACAGCTCAACGCGTTCCTGGCAGCATCCTCCGCGAGCGCCAAGGAGCATGAAAGCAACGGTCTGATCCTGATGGCGGTCATTTCGCTCGCCGCCATTGTCGCAGGCGTTGCCTTTGCGCTGGCGCTTGCGACCCTGGGGATCAGCCGTCCGCTCAGGGCGGTGGTCAACGCGCTCAACCGGCTGGCGCAGAACGACACGAGCGTCCAGCTCGATACGCGCGGCGGCGGAGAGATCGGCGAACTTGCGACAGCCTTCGCCGAATTCCGCGAGAAAACCATCGAGATCCAGCGCCTCCAGGCCCAGGCCAAGGAAGAGGAAGAGCGGATCGAACTGGAGAAACGCGAAGCCACGATGCGCCTCGCCGACAATCTCGAGGCCACGGTGAAACGGGTCTCCGACGGCATTGCCTCCGCCGTCAGCGAGCTGGAGGCGACCGCGATCCAGATGGCGGAAAACGCCCGCAAGACCTCCGACAACGCCAATACGGTTGCCGCTGCCGCGGAACAATCCTCGACCGGTGTCCAGACCGTGGCAAGCGCGGCGGAAGAGCTCTCCGCCTCCATCAGCGAAATCAGCCGCCAGGTCAGCGCCGCCCTCGGCGCGACCGGGGAAACGACGCGCAACGCCAGGCGCTCGAGCGAAACGGTCGACGGACTGGCGCAGGCGGCAACCCGGATCGACGATGTCGTCAAGCTGATCAACGACATTTCCGCCCAGACCAACCTGCTGGCGCTGAACGCCACCATCGAGGCGGCCCGCGCCGGGGAAGCCGGCAAGGGCTTTGCGGTCGTCGCCGGCGAGGTGAAGCTGCTCGCCGGACAGACCGGTCAGGCAACCGAAGACATCAGCACCCAGGTCAAGGACATGCAGTCGGGCGCGGCGGACACCGCACAGGCGATTGCGGCGGTGGTCGAGGCCATCGGACTGATCAACGACCAGATCTCCTCGATCGCCTCGGCCGTCGAGGAGCAGACGGCCGTGACCGCCGAGATCGCCCGCAACGTGAGCGAGGTGGCGGAAGGCAGCGGCGAGATCACCTCCTCGATCAACTCCGTCAGCGCCGGAGCGGTCGATTCCAGCGCCGGCGCCCGGCAGGTACTGTCGACGGTCGAGAACCTCTCGGAGCAATCGAGCCTGCTTCAGCGGGAGCTGGACACCTTCCTCGCCAACATTCGCGCGGCGTGATTACTCACGCAGCCGGTCGATCGCTCTCCGCCGGCGGTCCGCCGGCTGCTTCAGACCACTTGTTGCGCGATCAGTCCCGCTCCCAGCAGGAGCAGCAGACCAAGCACGATCTTGCGAAAGGTCTCGGGTGAAAGGAAGCTGCGGACGCGCGTCCCGAACCGGGTTCCGGCGAAAACCACAAGAATACCGGCCGCCGAGACCATAGCGCTTTCAAACGTCAGATAACCGAGACGCGACAGGCCGAGCGCCATGATCAGGCTCGACAGGGTGAAAGAGACATTCATCGCCTGCACGAAGCGGTCCGGCGTCAGGTTCAGCGACAGGAGAAACGGCAGGACCGGCAGGATCTGCGAACCCGTCATGCCGTTCACAAGCCCGGTGCAGAAACCGCTCGCAGGCTGCAGCCGGCGCTCGGCTTGAGCCGAAAGCGTGAACCGCGCCCCTGAAAGTCCGTGCAGGCAGTAGGCGACAAGAACCGCGCCCAGGACCGCCACCAGGCTGTCCGTGTCGACCTTCCCCAGCACCCAGAGCCCGAGAAGAAGACCCGGGACCGTCGCCGCAAGCATCGGTCGGAACCGGACGACCGTCTCGCGGAAATGGCCGGCGGCACGCATGACGATGAGATTGCTGGCCAGCGACGGCAGGAGCACCAGCGCCATGGCCTTCTCCAGTCCGACCGCGAGAACGAGAAACGGCAGGCAGGTGGTGGAAAAGCCGAGGCCGGTGACGCCCTTGACCAGCGCTGCGAACCCGAGCGTCGCGAAAACAGCGACCAGCTGGCCCGGTGTAAAGACAGCGAGAACATCCGCCACGGCCGTCACCGGCCGGTGGCGGCGAACATCCAGTTGAGGACCAGCCGCCAGTCCGTCATGCGGATCGGCGTTCCGTGCGTGCCGGTCTCGAACAGGGCGAAGCGGGCGGGATAGCGCGGATTGCGCGCCTTGAGCCGCTCGAAGAACCCGGCCTGCTTCTTCCAGTCGTAGACCTCGTCCCAGCTGCCATGCCCGAAATAGATCGGCAGCCGGGCGTTGCGGAAGGTCGAACTCGACAGGAAGCCCTCGTCCCACGTCGACCCCATCAGCAGGATCCCGCCCATCAGTGCGGATGCCGCGTTGTCCTTGGCCAGACGCCAGCACAAGGCCCCGCCCATCGACCCGCAGGCGACATAGACGCGCGCGCCCGGCGCCTGTCGGGTGTAGTGCTGCATCAGCGCCTTGACGTCCGCCTCACCCTCGCCCTTGAAGTTCTTGACGTCGAGCGTGATGTAGACGCCGGAATTGCGGACCATCAGGTTCTTGATGCGGTTGAAATTTCCGCCGAAACTGACGTCATTCATTCCCTGAAATCTGTTACCGCCCTGACCGTGAATGTAAATCACGATCGACTTGGCCCCGCGGGGCGTTCCCACCCGCATGTAGGTGATGGTCCGGCCATTGGCTGTGAGCGTCAGGTCTTCCTGGGTGCTGCGCGGCTTCATCGAGACATATTCGCCGTGCACCTGCCGCTCCCACACCTTGTCGCGGCGGTGGATGTCGCGGCGCTTGTCGTAGTCGACGATGACGAAGGCGTCCTGCGGCTTGCCGGCGAGCATCCCGGGATAGTCGAACAGGCGGTCCTTGAAAGGCGCCAGCCGGTATTGCGCCTGAGCCGGGGTGGACACGGCCGCGCACAGGGCAAGCGCAAGGGCTGCCAGCAGCACGCCTGGCCGGTTGCCCCGCATGCCCGGCAAACGAAGGAAACGGGATTTCACGCGTCGGTTCTCCCTCAAGATCGCGTCATGGGTGGCAGTCGCTCGTGCGGCCATCATTCGCTGTCTCTCGCCTGTTTCGCAAGGGCGACGAGGCGCGGGCGCAGGTCCTGCGGCCCGGCGAGCGGCGGATCGAAGGCGAGCCGGGCCACCCGGTCGCCATCGACGAAATCGAGCCCCTGCGGGTCGAGCGAGGAAAGCTGCCACGCTCCCTTGCCCGCCCGCGCCAACGTCTCGGCGTAAAGCCGCACCGCATCGGGATGATCGGCATGCAGATGCGCGATGGCGCCGTCCTCCATGTCCAGGAACCCGTCGAGCGACGCGCGCTCCAGCAGGAAATCGGAGGGCAGCAACTCATAGGCCTTGCCGAAGCCGCCGTTCAGGCTGGCCCGCGCGACCTCGAAGCGGAAAAAGGCGAAGTCGGCGAAATCCGCATAAAGCTTCGCCTTGGGATGGCGCATCAGGTAGCGGCGGCGCGCATGGGAAAGCGCCGCGTCGCCGGTGGCAAAGCGATGCGCCGTGCCGACAAGCGTCAGGCGCGGATGGGCGAGCGGATCGCCCTTGCCGGGCTCGCCGACAAGCAGCGAACAGCGCGGATCCGCAAGAAGCGCCTTCGTGTGGGTCGACAGCGCGGAGATCAGCATCACCGGCGACCCGTCCATTTCGGTCGCCAGCGCAACGCGCGAGACGAAGGGCGCGCCGGACCCCGGATCAAGAACGCCAAGCGCCCCGAAGCGCGCCAGCCGCACGAGCTTGCGCGCAAGCGCGATCGCCTCGTCGTCCGTGGGCCGGATAGGGTCGGTCTTTTGCGGGCGCTCGGCGATGGCAGGCTCTCCGGAAATCGGGTCCATGGCGCCGGACGCGCACGGATCGCTCCTGTTTTGCCCGCGCCGGGGCGGCAATGCAAATCCCGATGACGAGACGGCGAGCCGCGCGCGCCCGCGCGCCGGGCCACGCTCTCGCCACATTGAAGGCCGTCCATGATAGAAATGGCAGGATCGGCGGGACTGTCACGGGCCGGCCGATCCGTTCGTGAAAGGAGACCCGCCATGTCCCTGGTCCAGCGTTTCTTGCGTTTCGCCGGCACCGGCACGCCCCCGCACAGCCTGCGCCTCGGGCTCGCCGGCGCTCTCGCCCTCGCCCTGTCGTTGCCACTGGCGCCACAGCCGGCGTCTGCCCAGCCGGACACCGTCCGCGCGCCCTATTACGACGGCTATGAGGCGCCGCGTTATCGCAGCCAGCGCATCTACAGGCACGCCCCCCGCTACGCCTATCGCCCCTATCGGGCCTATCGGCCTTATCGCGCCTACCGTCCGTATCGCCCCTATCGGCCGTATCGGCCTTATCCGAACTACGGAAGCGGGGTCTATTTCGGCTATGGCGGAAACGGCGCGGCCGCCGCCGGCATCATCGGTCTCGCCACCGGGCTGATCGCCCAGCAGGCACTGACGCCGCAGCGCTACTATGCGCCAGCCCCCCGATATCGCTACCGGCCGGCCGCCTGGACGCCGGAATGGTATGCCTACTGCTCGCGCAAGTACCGCAGCTTCAACCCGAACACCGGCTACTATCTCGCCTATTCGGGCCGCTATCGCTTCTGCCGCTGAGCCCTCGACTTTCCTGAACGGCGGATGAACGGCCGTCTCAGGACCGGTTCAACTGCCGGGTGGCATCTTCGTGTCATCGTCTTAACCGCGATCCACGCAAGGAGCCGCCCGCATGACCGCAACCGCAACTCTCAAGAGCCTGTCTTCCCGACTGCTCGTCGCAACGCTCGCCGGTGCGATGCTGCTGCCCTCCTTCTCCGTGGCGGAGGCCGGCGGCGGAAAACGCCACTGGCGCGACCATGGCGGGCAGCATCAGGCCTTTCGCCCCAATCGCGGCAATCGCCATCAGAACCGCCACCGCAACAAGAACGACGACATCGGCGCGGCTCTGGCCATCGGCGTGATCGGCCTTGCCGCCGGCGCCATGATCGGATCGGCCTTGAGCGGCCCCCAGTATATCGACCCGGAGCCGATCTACGAGCCCCGTCACCCGCGCGGTTACGGCCCGGCCTACCCCGCCCCGGTCTATGACAACGGCGGCTACCGCCCTGCCCCGCCCGTCGTGGTCGGCTACGACCGCCCGGAGCCCTGGACCCGCGAATGGTATCGCTATTGCTCCACCAAGTACCGCAGCTTCAACCCGAACACCGGACGTTTCACGACCTATTCGGGCGAACAGAAGCTGTGCCGCTGATCGCCGGCCGTAGCCGTCCGACAGACCGACCGTGACCTTCGCCGGCAGGAACCATCCTGCCGGCGAAGCTGCATTGCGACGTGGCCCAGGGGGTTTGACCGGTGTCAACGACACGCCCGGCGTTGCGTGATAGGAGATTTTCCCGTCATTGACGCCCGGCCGAACGCCGGACAGAACCCCAGGCGGACCGCACAATGCCGGCGAAAAAGACCGACACAGCCTCTCCCATCGATCCCGCTGCCACCGACACCGGCGCAGACGACGGCATCGGTACCGTCATCGGAGCAGGCCCTGCCCCCGCCGAGGCCTCCGAAGCGCCCCATGCGTCCGGTCCGGCCGCGCCCGAAAGCATCCCCGATGGCGCGCCGGACACCGAAGCCCGCCGGCGGTCGGCCGTCGCCAGCGGCGCTGCGCGCCGGCACACGCTTGCCGAGATGCGCCACGACCCCCAGGCGGTGCGCGACATCTTCGAGACCGGCGCCTACCCTTACGCGGACAAGATGCGCCGCAAGACATACGAGAGCCAGAAGGCCGCGCTTCAGGTCGAGCTCCTCAAGGCCCAGCACTGGGTGGAGGAAACCGGCCAGAAGGTCGTCCTCCTCTTCGAAGGTCGCGACGCGGCCGGCAAGGGCGGCACCATCAAGCGCTTCATGGAGCATATGAACCCGCGCGCCGCACGGGTGGTCGCCCTGACCAAACCCTCCGACCGCGAGCGGTCGCAATGGTATTTCCAGCGCTATATCCAGTGGCTGCCCTCCGGAGGCGAGATCGTCTTCTTCGACCGCTCCTGGTACAACCGCGCAGGCGTCGAGCGGGTGATGAACTTCTGCAGTCCCAACGACTATCTCGACTTCATGCGCCAGTGCCCGCAGTTCGAGCAGATGCTCGCGCAATCCGGCATCCGCCTGTTCAAATACTGGTTCTCCGTCTCGCGCGAGGAACAGCGCCGGCGCTTCAAGGCCCGCGAGACCGACCCGCTGAAGCAGTGGAAGCTCTCGCCCATCGACCGCGCGTCCATGGACCTGTGGGACGACTACACGGAGGCCAAGGAGGCGATGTTCTTCTACACCGACACCGCCGATGCGCCCTGGACCGTGGTCAAGTCCGACGACAAGAAGCGGGCCCGGCTGAATTGCATGCGCCACTTTCTGGTGAACCTGCCCTATCCGAACAAGGACCATGCGGTGGTGCGCGCGCCCGACAACCTCATTGTCGGGACCAGTTCCCATGTGATCGGCCGCGACAGCCATATTCTCGGCAAGACCCTGCACCCGGACAAAAAACGCAACGGCTAGACGCCGCAAACGCTTGAAGTTCCTTCGATTGTCGGCAAGATCTGATTCCTGAACCGGGAGGAATCGATGCTGTCAGCCCTCGACATCGCGCGCAGACTGGATGCAGGCACTCTGTCGATCGACGCGCTTTATGACGAAATCGCAGCGACGATTGCCTCGCGGGAACCGGAAATCCGCGCCTTCGTGTCCGTCGACGTGGAGGCCGCCCGCGCCGCCGCCCGCAGTGCCTACGGGCCGCTCGCCGGCATGCCGATGGGCGTGAAGGACAACATCGAGACCGGCGACCGGGCCACCGCCTACGGCTCGCCGATCCATGACGGCTACCGCCCGGCCGTGGATGCGGCCGTGGTCGCGCTGGCGCGGCGCGCCGGCGCCGCCGTTCTCGGCAAGACGGTGACGACGGAATTCGCCTTCTTCAGCCCCGGTCCGACCCGCAATCCCCACGATCTCGAACACACGCCGGGAGGATCCTCTTCGGGGTCGGCAGCCGGCGTCGCGGCCGGCTTCTTTCCCCTGGCGCTCGGCACGCAGACCGGCGGCTCGGTTGTCCGGCCGGCGGCCTTTTGCGGCATCGCCGGCTTCAAGCCGAGCTTCGGACGCCTTCCCGCGGTCGGCGTGAAGATCTTCTCCTGGTCGCTGGATACGGTCGGCGTCTTCGCCAAGAGCATTGCCGATGTCGCTTTCGGCGCCGGGGCATTGGCCGACCGCGACTGGCGGGTGGATGGCGAGGTTCCCACCCCGCCGAGGCTCGGTTTCATCGAACCGCAGCCCTGGGCACAGGCGGACGAGGAAATGACGATCGCGCTCGAGCGCGTCCGCATCACGGCCGAACGCGCCGGCGCGGCGGTCACATCGATCTCGCTGCCGCCGGTCTTTCGCGAAGCCTTTGCCGCGCACAAGACGATCCAGGACTATGAGGCAACGCGCGCTTTGGCCGCCGAGGTCGACCTCGCGCCGGAAAAGCTGAGCCCGGTCCTGCGCGAAACGCTGGAGGAAGGCGCTGCCATCTCGTCAGGCGCCTATGACGACGCGCAACGCACCGCGGACCAGGCGCGCCGTGCGTTTGCCGATATCCAGTCGAAGGTGGATGTGCTGGTCACACCATCGGCACCCGGCATGGCGCCCATCGGCCTCGCCTCGACCGGCTCGTCGGTGTTCAACCGCGTGTGGACATTGATGGGCGCGCCGGCGGCGAATGTGCCCGGCCTGCGGAGCGCGGCGGGGCTTCCGCTCGGGGTCCAGACCATCGGAGCCTATGGCGACGACCGCAAGACGCTGAAGGCCGCCCACTGGCTTGAGGGCTGTCTTGCGACAGCGGCGTCCGGGGTGGCGGCCGAATGACAGGTCACCGGCGGCCCGCACGTGGCGGATAGCTCTTGTGTCAGATCTTGGCGGGAAGCTTCAGTTTCTGCGCCATCGCCTTGAAGGCGCTGCGGGCCGCTTCCTCGCTCAGCTGTGCGTATTTGCGCATCGCATCGCTCGAGGCGGAGGAGGACAGCCGCATCCGCTTGGCGCGCATACGCACGATCTTCATGTAAGCCTCGTTCGAGACCCCGCCGAGACGGCAGAGGAAGAGGATCGGCATGTCGTCCTCGCGAAAGACGAGCGGGACGACGACATTGTCGGGCCAGCCCACCGTGCGCGCCAGCAATTGCCCCAGCTCGAAGGCGCGGTCCTTGTCCGCAAAGGCGCCCACCGCCGTGTCGACGGGAACGGAGCCGGCAACGGCGGCATCGATCAGCTGTTCGGTTTTCGACTTGGCGCCGTTGAACTCGCGCAGCTGGATCTCGACCTCGCGCGCGGCGCGTTCGGCGATCGCCTTGACCAGCACCTCGTTGACGTTGAGATCCTTGATCCGCTGCGCCATCTCGCGCGACAGGAAGGGCACCAGCCGCTCGGCTGAGCTTTCGGGAATGTCGGGCCGTTCGCTGAGCGCTTCCTGAAGCTCGACATCCTTGCGCGCCCGCGCCACCAGAAGATCGAAGGAATCGACGCCGATAATGGCGGAATGGTTGCGGGTCAGCGCATGCAGCACCTGGGGTTCGCCGCGCTGCGCCAGAACCCGCGACAGCACGGGCTTGATCACCTTGCGCTGCGACAGAACCAGAAGGTGGCTGGCGGGAACCGTCTCCGCCACCTCCGCGAAATCCTGGTCGGACAGGTTGCGACACTGCTCGAGCACCGGGGCGGCGACGTCGAGATCCTCATCCGCCGCCAGCGCCTTCAGCAGGTCCTTCGGCGCTCCGTCGTCATCGGCGATGCGCTGCGACAAGGCGGACCGCGCGGCACACTCAAGCCGATCCAGCACGCGCAGGACAATATCGCCGAACACAAGGCTGACACGCTCGCGCTCATCGTCAGGCGCCCGGCAGAACAGATCGGTAAGCGCCGAGACAAGTTCGCCCGTGCTTTCTGCCGAACCATTGCGCGCCAACTCGGCAAGTTGCGTCGCATTCATTGCGTTTTCCTTCACGACCTTTTCCGGAAAAAACTAGAATGCGGGGGTTTCATTCTCGTTAATCGGCGCAAATACAACCTATGCTCAATATTCGCGACACGACGCTACGTAATTTTGGGCCCGCAACAGGAAACCCTGCGACCGCGCCCGAATACGCCCGCCACCGCGACGCGCTGTCGCATCGCGAACGACATGAAATCAATACGTTGGGTTGTATCAAACGCGACGTTGGAAAAATTTGTCCCGGTCGCATTGCAGCGCAGCATCTTTTTCGCTTTGCGCGCCGGGCCGGGTAACATACCATTAACACATAGAAAGAGTGCGGGAGGCCAAACCATGACACTTGTCCGCAATCTCAATGTAATCGCCGTTTTCGCTGCCTTTGTCTTCGTGGCAGCGATCGTGGTCGGATTGATCTAAAGCATCCAGACCCTTCAGCAAAGAGAGACCGCGCACCTTTCGTGCGCGGTGTATTTCGCAGGGCGCCTTGCCCCACAAGGCGCCCGGCCAACAACTTTCGCGTGCGGCGCTCGCGCCCGGTGCCACGCCTTGGGCGGGCATGATGACGCCTGGCGCCACCCTGCCCACCCGGCATGGACCGGCAAAATGAACCGGCAGTGTCAGGCGGCCCGCAGACGGATTGCCGCGTCGCTGACTCCGCGCTCGGCCCCTGCGAGGCTTTCCTCCGCATCGAACATCAGCCGATCGGCGGCAATCACGGTCACATCGGTGATGCCGATGAACGACATGATGTGTTTCAGGTATCCGGTGGCGAAATCGATCTCCGAACCGACGGTGGTGCCGCCGGAGGCCAGCACCAGGATTGCCCGCTTGTCCGTCAGCAGGCCTTCCGGTCCGTTCTCCGTGTAGCGGAAGGTCTCGCGGGCCCGCGCGATCAGATCCACCCACGCCTTGAGGGCTGCGGGAATGCCGAAATTGTAGATCGGCACGCCGATGAGAAGCACGTCGGCCGCCTTGACCTCAGCAACCAGCGTGTCGGACAGCGCAAGCCGCGCCTTCTGTTCCGCCGTACGCTCGGCCGGGTCGGTGAAATTCGCCGCCACCCAGGCCTCGTCGACGACCGGCAGACCGGCGGCGACGTCGCGAATGATCGTGGTGACCTCGGTGCCGCCCTCACCCAGTTCGGCAATCGCGCGATCCGCCAGGCGGCGGGTGACGGAGCCTTCGCGGCGGGCCGACGAATCGACCTTCAGGACAGTCAGGGATTTGCTCATATCAATCTCCGGAATTCATGGTGCCAGACGGCACCGTTTTCTGATTCCGAAGATATGCCGCCACGCGAGCGGTGATTAGGGCTGTTTTTGTAAACGATCTATTCAGCGGCACAGAGGCGACGCAATCGGCCCGCGCGGACATGATCCGCGCGGGCCGATGAAGGGGGCCGGACAGGTTCTGAGGGTCGGGCGGTGACTACTCCGCCGCCTCCCGCTGTACCGGATCGTAATTGAGGATCGGCGCGAGCCAGCGCTCCGCCGTCGCTAGGTCCCAGCCCTTGCGCACGGCGTAATCCTCGACCTGATCGCGCTCGATGCGGCCGACGCCGAAGTAATGGCTGTCGGGATGGGCGAAATAGAGCCCCGACACCGACGACCCCGGCCACATGGCATAGCTCTCGGTGAGCTTGATGCCGGCGGTATTCGGCGCGTCCATCAGGTCGAACAGCGTGGCCTTTTCCGTGTGGTCGGGCTGCGCGGGATATCCGGGCGCCGGGCGAATGCCCTGGTAGCGCTCGGCGATCAGATCCTCGACCGACAGATCCTCCTTCGGCGCATAGCCCCACAGCGTCTTGCGCACCCGTTCGTGCAGCCGCTCGGCAAAGGCTTCCGCCAGCCGGTCGCTGAGCGCCTGGGCCAGGATCTTGTTGTAGTCGTCGCCGGCCTCGACGTGGCGCGAAACAAGCTCGTCCTCGCCATGGCCGGCGGTGACCGCGAAGCCGCCGAGATAGTCGGCGATGCCGCTGTCCTCTCCGGCAACGAAATCCGCCAGCGCCAGGTTGGCACGCCCGCCCTGCCCGCGCTGCATCTGCTGGCGCAGCGTGTGCAGCACGGTGCGCTCGCGGGCGCGGTTCTCGTCCTCATAGAGCACGATGTCGTCGCCGCGGCGCGCCGCCGGCCAGAAGCCGACCACGCCCCTGGGGGTCAGCAGGCGGTCGCGCACGATCTCGTCGAGCATGCGCCTTGCGTCGTCGAACAGGGCCGATGCCGCCGGACCGTAGCGGTTGTCGGTCAGGACCGCCGGATAGGTGCCCTTGATCTCCCAGGTGGAGAAGAACGGCGTCCAGTCGATGGCGCTGGCGAGATCCTCAAGCGACACGTCGTCGATGATCTTCGTCCCCAGGAAGGACGGAGCAACCGGGGCATAGGCGTCGAAGGATGGCTTGAAGCTGTTGCTCCGCGCCTGGGCGATCGACGTGCGCTTGCCGCCCGAGCGCGAGCGCGCATGGGTTTCCGCCGCCTTGACGTAATCCGCGCGCACGCCCTCGATGTAGCTGTCGCGATGTTCCTCGCTCAAGAGCTTGGAGACGACGCCGACCGCCCGGCTGGCGTCGGTGACATAGACCGCCTGGGAGCGCTTGTAGTTCGGGTGGATCTTCACCGCCGTGTGGATCAGGCTGGTGGTCGCGCCGCCGATCAGGAGCGGCACGTCGAAGCCCTCGCGCTCCATTTCCGCCGCCACGTTGCACATCTCGTCGAGCGACGGCGTGATCAGGCCGGAGAGCCCGATGATGTCGACCTTCTCCTTCTTCGCCGTCTCCAGGATCTTCGCGGCCGGCACCATGACGCCGAGATCGACCACTTCGAAATTGTTGCACTGGAGCACGACGCCGACGATGTTCTTGCCGATGTCATGGACGTCGCCCTTGACGGTGGCCATCAGGATCTTGCCGGCGCTCGGCATGTTCTCGATGCCCTGCTCGCGCTTCTCCGCTTCCATGTAGGGCATCAGATAGGCGACCGCCTGCTTCATCACGCGCGCGGATTTCACCACCTGCGGCAGGAACATCTTGCCCGCGCCGAAGAGATCGCCGACGACATTCATGCCGTCCATCAGCGGTCCCTCGATCACATGCAGCGGCCGTTCGGCGCGCGCGCGCGCTTCCTCCACATCGGTGTCGATATAGTCGGTGATGCCGTTGATCAGCGCATGCTCGAGGCGCTTTTCCACCGGCCACTCGCGCCAGGCGAGGTCCTGCACCCGTTGCTTGCCGCCCTTGCCCTTGAAGCGCTCGGCCGCGTCCAGCAGCCGGTCGGTCGCATCCGAGCGGCGATTGAGGACGATGTCCTCGGACAGGTCGCGCAACTCGGGATCGAGGTCGTCATAGACCGCAAGCTGTCCGGCGTTGACGATGCCCATGTCCATGCCCGCCTGAATGGCGTGATAGAGGAACACGGAGTGCATCGCCTCGCGCACCGGCTCGTTGCCGCGGAAGGAGAACGACAGGTTCGACACGCCGCCCGACACATGCGCATGCGGCAGGTTCTCGCGGATGAACCGCGTCGCCTCGATGAAATCGACGCCGTAGTTGTCGTGCTCGGGAATGCCGGTCGCGACCGCAAAGACATTGGGATCGAAGATGATGTCTTCCGGCGGAAAGCCGACCTCGTTGACGAGGATCTCGTAGGAGCGCTTGCAGATCTCGATCTTGCGCGCCTGGGTATCGGCCTGGCCGTCCTCGTCGAAGGCCATCACGACCACCGCCGCGCCGTAGCGGCGCACGAGCTTCGCCTGGGCGATGAAGGCGTCGACGCCCTCCTTCATGGAGATGGAGTTGACCACGGCCTTGCCCTGGACGCATTTCAGCCCGGCCTCGATCACCTCCCACTTGGAACTGTCGATCATCACCGGAACCCGGGCGATGTCCGGCTCCGCCGCCACCAGGTTGAGGAAGGTGACCATCGCGTCCTTGGAATCGAGCAGCCCCTCGTCCATGTTCACGTCGATGATCTGCGCGCCGTTTTCCACCTGGCTGCGGGCAACCTCCAGCGCGGTGTCATAGTCGCCGGTCTTGATCAGCTTGCGGAAGCGGGCGGAGCCGGTGACATTGGTGCGCTCGCCGACGTTGACGAAATTCGTCTCCGGCGTGATCACGAAGGGCTCCAGACCCGACAGGCGCATGCGCCGGGGCGGCTCGACCACGACGCGCGGCGCATGCGGGGCCACCGCCTCGGCGATGGCGCGAATGTGCTCCGGCGTCGTGCCGCAGCAGCCGCCGACGATATTGACCAGCCCGCTCTTGGCGAACTCGCCGACCAGCTCGGCCATCGCCTCGGGGCTTTCGTCGTATTCGCCGAATTCGTTGGGCAGGCCCGCGTTCGGATAGGCGCTGACCAGCGTGTCGCAAATGCGCGACAGCTCGGCGACATGGGCGCGCATTTCCTTGGCGCCCAGCGCGCAGTTCAACCCGAAGGAGAACGGGCTCGAATGGCGCAGCGAGTTCCAGAAGGCTTCCGGCGTCTGGCCCGACAGCGTGCGGCCGGAGAGATCGGTGATCGTGCCGGAGATCATCACCGGCAGCTTGCGTCCGATCTCCTCGAACACCTCGTCGATCGCGAAAAGCGCGGCCTTGGCGTTCAGCGTGTCGAAGATGGTCTCGACCAGAAGCAGGTCGGCGCCGCCCTCGATGAGGCCGCGCGCGGCCTGCGCATAGGCCGTCTTCATCTCGTCGAAGGATACGGCCCGGAAGCCCGGATTGTTCACGTCCGGCGAGATCGACAGCGTGCGGTTGGTCGGCCCGAGCGCGCCGGCGACGAAGCGCGGGCGATGCGGCTCGCGCTCCGTGACGATGTCGCAGGCGGCCCGCGCCACGCGTGCGCCTTCCAGGTTGAGCTCATAGGCGAGCTCCTCCATGCCATAGTCGGCCTGGGCGATGGTGGTGGAGGAGAATGTGTTGGTCTCGACGATGTCCGCGCCGGCCTCGAGATAGGCCACGTGGATGTCGCGGATCGCCTCGCCCTGCGTCAGGTTCAACAGGTCGTTGTTGCCCTGCAGGTCGCTTTTCCAGTCCTTGAAGCGCTCGCCGCGAAAGCCGGCCTCGTCCAGCTTCAGGTCCTGGATCATCGTCCCCATGCCGCCATCGAGAACGAGAATGCGCTCGCGGGCGGCGGCATTGAGGATCGCCGCTGCGTTCTTTGAATTGGTCATATCTGCTCTCAGGCCGCCTGCTTTTCTTCCGGCGCCGGGCGCAGGCCCAGCGTGTGACAGATCGCATAGGTCAGTTCGGCGCGGTTCATCGTGTAGAAATGGAAGTCGCTCACGCCCCGGTCGACGAGGTCGAGCACCTGCTCGCAGGCCACCGCCGAGGCGACCAGCTTGCGCGTCTCCACATCCTGGTCGAGGCCCGCGAAGCGGCGCACCAGCCAGTCCGGGATCGAGGTGCCGCATTTTGCGGAAAACACCATCGTCGTCTCGAAGTTGACGATCGGCAGGATGCCCGGAACGATCGGAATATCAATCCCGGCGGCGCGGACCTTTTCCATGAAGGTCTCGAACAGGTCGTTGTCGAAGAAATACTGGGTGATCGCCCGCGTCGCGCCGGCATCCACCTTGCGCTTCAGGTTGTCGATCTCGGTCGCCCAGTCCGGGCTTTCGGGATGGCGCTCGGGATAGGCGGAGACCGAAACCTCGAAATCGCCGATGCGGCGGATGCCCTCGACCAGGTCGCAGGAATAGGCATAGCCGTCGGGCTGCGGCTTGTAGATCGCGCCGATGCCCTCCATCGGATCGCCGCGCAGCGCGACGATGTGCTTGACGCCGAGCGCCTGATAATCGCGCACGATCGCATCGACCTCCTCGCGCGAGGAGCCGACGCAGGTCAGATGCGCGGCCGGCGAAAGATCCGTCTCGCGCAGGATGCGCTCCACCGTGCGGTGGGTGCGCTCGCGCGTCGAGCCGCCCGCGCCATAGGTCACCGACACGAAATTCGGCGACAGCGGCTGCAGCCGCTCCACGGCCCGCCACAGCGAGGCTTCCATCTTTTCCGTCTTGGGCGGAAAGAATTCGAAGGACACGGAAACATCGGCGCCGGAGCCAAGCTCGAAGCGGCGGAACTTGTCAGTGGACGGCATGTCAGGCGACCTCCTGGGTCATGTTGAGCTCCGGCAGATCCGACACAATGCGCGGATCGCGGGCCAGCCAGATGGTGACGGTAAGGCGATCGGCATCCCCGGCATCGGGCGCCAGATCGCGGGTGAGAACGACATCGAGGCCGGCATCGGCGAGCCATCGGTTCATTTGATCATGCGCGAAACCGAGACGCCGGTGGGCGTGGGTGTCGCGCAGGAACTCGAGACTGTGCGGCGCGAAATCGACGATCAGCAACCGTCCGCCGGGACGCAGCGCGCGCGCCGCCTCCTCGATGGCACGACCGGGGTCGTCGAGATAATGCAGCACCTGGTGGATCGAGATCAGGTCGAAACTGTCGGTGGGCACATTGAGCGCGTGAATGTCGCCCTGACGCACCTGTGCGCTTTTCACGCCCTGGCGCGCCAGATTGGCGCGGGCGACGGTCAGCATGTCATGGCTCGCATCGATGCCGAGCGCCTGGGAGTACTGATCGCGCAATAGAGACAGCAGGCTGCCGGTGCCGGTGCCGAGGTCCAGCATCGCGCCGAAGGGCTTGTCGCCGATGGCCGCGCGGATTGCCTCTTCCACGGCGGCCTCGGGCACATGCAGCGAACGCTCCTGGTCCCAGGTCTTGGCCTTGGAGGCAAAGAAGGCGGCCGCGGCTTCCGCCTTGGCGCGACGGGTTGCGGCAAGCCGCACCCGGTCCCCGGCCAGCACCGCATCCTGCGGATCGAGCCGCGACAGCAGCAGGCGCACCAGATCGCCCATCGCCCCGTCGCCAAGGCGATAGAACCCCCAAGCCCCTTCCGGAAAACGCTGCACCAGCCCCGCCTCGGTCAGAAGCTTCAGGTGACGCGAGATCCGCGGCTGGCTCTGGCCCAGAATGACGGTGGCATCCTTGACCGTCAGTTCGCCATCCGCCAGAAGCGCCAGCAGCCTGAGACGCGTCGCCTCGCCGGCATTTCGCAGACCGGCAAGCAGGCTCTCGAGACTGAGCTGATCGAGGCTGAACTGTGTGTTGTCGGACATGCCGAACCCTCGCGACTAAGATATAAACATATCTTTATACCTATATCGCCTGCCGTTCAAGCCTTGCATGTCGGCCCCTTGCGCCGGGCCGCCCCTCCGGGAACGGAGAACGGGGCGCCGGAGGACCGGCGCCCCGTCATGTCGGATGCGGTTGCGCGCTGCGGCCGCGCTCCTTTGCACGCCCTGATTCGGACGGCTGGCAGGCGGCTCGCGCGCGTCTCAGCGCCCGTCGTCGGCCGCCGCCGAGGTGCCTGCGGCCTTGCCCTCTTCCAGGGTGGGGAGCACCGCTCCGCCGATGGCCTTCTTCTCCGCCTCGGAGAACTCGCGCGGGTCGTTGGGATCCTGCGACACGCGCACCGTGACCTCGCGGTGGGCGAAGTGAATGCCCTCGCGTTCGCACAGGTCGCGGATGCCGGCGTAGACCACCTTGCGCAATTCGAACTGGTCGCCCGGCCGCGTCATGAACTTGACGCGCACGATCATCGCCGAATCCTCCAGCGCCGTGACGCCCTGCGACTTCACCGGCTGCAGGAACTTCGGCCCGTATTCGGGATGCTCGAGCAGCTCCTGGCCGAACTTCTTGATCAGCTTGCGCATCTTTTCCACGTCGGTGTCATAGGTGACGCGGAAGGCAAGCTTCATCACCGCCCAGTCGCGCGAGAAGTTCTTCACGAAGCGGATCTCGCCGAAGGGCACCGTGTTCAGCGGGCCGTTGTGATGGCGCAGCTGCATGGAGCGGATCGAGATCTTTTCCACCGTGCCCTTTACGCTGCCGATGTCGATGTATTCGCCCTTGCGGAACGCATCGTCCACCAGGAAGAAGGCGCCGGAGAAGATGTCCCGGATCAGCGTCTGCGACCCGAAGCCGACGGCGAGGCCGACGACACCGGCACCTGCGAACAGCGGCGCGATATTCACGCCCAGATGCGACAGTGCGACCATGCCGGCGATCACCACAATCGTAATCAGCAGGAAATTGCGAAAGATCGGCAGAAGTGTCGCCAGCCGGCTTTCGCCGGCGCCGCCAACCTCGTGGTCGTCGTCCTTCTTGTCCGCGCCGCCGCCTTCCCGCATGATCTGGCGATCAATGGCGATGGCAACGGCCTCATAGGCCATGTAGCCAAGAAACACGATCAGCCCGATCTCGAACAGGTTGGCGAGAAAGAAGCTGTCGTCACCGAGCGGAATGCCCCAGGTCCTCAGCAGAAATGCCGCCGCCGCCACCAGCGAGATAATCGCCGCGCCATGTTCAAGAAGCCGGCGGTAGGGCGAGCGCGCGCCCTCCGCATCCATTGCCTCGGCGCGCGCCTGGGCAAGGCTTGCGTCCTCGTCCGCGCCCTCGCCCAGCGTCTCGGTGACGCGTGAAAGATCCTCCGCGGCCCGCGCCTGGGCGCTGTCGCTGTCGAGTCGGGGCAGCAGCCACTTGTCGATCACCAGCACCAGCACGCCATAGCCCGTGGCCCAGATCAGCAGCGCCATGATCGGCGCGCCGACGAGGCCGAGCGCCGCCGGCAGATCGAGCAGCACCCGCACGGTGGAGACCAGGAAGGCGCCGGCAAAATACAGCAGCGTCAGCGGAAGCCAGACCAGCGTGGCCACGCGGTGCCTGGCTCCGAGAACCGCCCCGCCCTGCTGCGGAGCGGCGAACAAGCCGGTCAGCGCCTTCCGGTAGAACACCACCACAGCCGAGAGAAGCAGGCAGGCGACGCCGGTGGAGAAAATCAGCGCGAGCTTGTGGGCATTCGGGTCAAGCCCCATCGCCGCCATCCAGCCGCACAGGGCAAACAGCGCGTGCGAAAGCGCCGCGAGCCCGATCAGCGACCGGTACAGGCCGTGTGCATCGCGATCCTCAAGACGCAGCATCCGTTGGGCGGAAACGCCGGGCGCCAGCACATTGAGCAAGACGATACGCAGCAGCAGGAAGGTGGCAACCGCTTCCAGGCCGACCAGCGCGGTGACGCGCGACGGCGGATGCCCGGAAACGAAGGCGAGCGCGATCACCACCGAGACCGCCGCGAAGCCGGCAAGAGCGATCGCCATGATCGCGGCCCGCGACAGGAGATAGGCGATCCTGTCGGCCCGTTCGGGCAAGGCGGCGTCGTAGAAGCGCAGGAAACGCAACCGGCCCCAGCGCTCGACAAGGCGCAGGACCGCCGTTCCCGCCAGAATGGCCAGCACCAGCACGACGGCGGTCTTCCAGACCCAGTCCAGCGTGCCGTCTGGGGAACGTTCCAGCAGCGCGCGCGTTGTCAGCTGCGGCAGAACATCGAGCGACTGCAGCGCCTGCCCGAGCGCATCGCGCACCTTGAAGACCAGAACCCGGTGATCGCCGCCCATGAACAGCCCGTCCGCCGACGCAGCCGGCGCGCTCGCCTGCGCCGCCGCCGATGGAGCAGCCGCCGGCGCGGCGGTCTGGGCATGACCTTTCTGGGTGAAACCGGAAAAAGATGCGAGCGCCAGAAACGCAAGCACGAAAAGACGCGTCACCGCGCGCCCGGACGGACATCCCGATCCACAGTCGCGTGCCATTTGAAAAACCCCGCCTGTAAACCCGTCAAAACAACGGGTTATGATCAGCGGACAATAGACGCCGGCGCCCATGAAAGCCAAGCGGGAACGCGGCCGCCGAAGAGATTGCCTTGAAACGCCGGCACGCCTGCGCCGGGCCCGGCCGAGGGCGGCCTGCGCCCTCGCCCGTCAGCTCGCCAGACGGCCCTGCCACTGGTTGAGCAGCTGCCGCGCCGACTGCGGAATGATGCTCGCGTAGCGCTCGACCACCCTGGCACGCTCTGCCGCCGGCAGGCGGTACCGCCACGGCCCGATGGTGAGCAACGTGTCGACGGTCGAGGCTTTCAGCCCGCAGGCCTTGGCCACGATCAGGAAGGGGTCGGTGTCGAGACGCACCATCCAGTGCTTGGCCTCTTCCAGTCCGATGTCGCCCAGCATGGCGAAGGTCGCCACCACTTCCGCGAAACGGTCGTCCTCGGCAAACCGCAGCAGCGTCTGCTCGTCGAGCCCCGGACCCCGCGCCACCGCCAGAACCCGCCCCATGGCAGTTTCGAAGTCGTAGCGCTGCAGCCAGAATTCGTTCGACAACCGCTGTGCCGCAGCCTTCGCCGCCGCCGGAAGCGCCTCGGAGCCTGACCCGGCCGCCTCGAACAGACGAATGCGCACGCGTTCGCCGGCGAGTTCCGCCAGGCGAGAGATCTCCGCCTCCTGAAGATCGCCGCGCTCGGCAAGGGCCAGCTGCAGGTCCTCGTCGATCGAAGCCGCATCCAGCAGGCGCGACACGCCAAAGGACGACAGGCTGGCGCCGGCGTTCTCCGCGACCGCGCGCTTCACCGGATCGCCGCCCTCCTCGACCAGCACATCCGTCACCAGTTCCGACAGGATCTCGCGGGTCGCGATCGCCATGCGGTGATCGTCGCCGCAGTCGCGGGCAATTTCGATGAGGTCGACATCGCGCAGCACCGTGGAGCGTTCCAGCAGCGGACGGGCAACCACAATCTCGTCCTGGGCCAGCCGGCGCACCGTGTTTTCCGGGGCGCGGCGCAGTTTCGCCAGCCGGTCGGCGATGAAGGCACGCGCCTGCGCCTCCACCATGTCCGCCAGGCGCACCAGCACATGGTCGTAGGTTTCGATCTGTTCGTCCGAACAGGTCTCCGAGGTGAACGAAAAGAGCGTCGCGACGTTCCGCGCCAGATCGTTGCGCCGGGACATATCGTCCTCCAGCGCCAAGGCCTCGAAGTTTACAAGCTCCGTATTCGCCATGATCAACATCGCCTTGCTGTGGTCAAAGACTTCATGATTCGAGAATTACCACGCGCCGGATGAACAAAAATGAATCCACGCCCCTCAAGACTTAAGCTTGTTTAAATCGAACAAGAGCAGAATTTTCGACGATTTCGGCTAAAATTCGAAGCATTCCGCCCGCACCGGGTGACAGGCCGGCGGTTTCGGGGAAACTCTGCGCGCGACACCGCGCATCGCGCGCGCCATCAGGAGGCTTGAATGACCCACCCCTCGGCAAAATCGCCAAGGCCCGGAGAGCAGAAACTGGCGATCGACCCAGCACAAATGCCTCAAAATGCCGGTATCATTTTCATCGGCCACATCGAAACGCCCTGGAAAACGACGCAGGATTGCCCCCGCAACGGTCGCGGCAGCGATGCCCTTTGCCGGGTTCACCTCCGGCCGGCGTTTCGCGAGGGACTGGCCTCGGTGGAGACCTGCAGCCATCTCTACCTGCTCTACTGGATGCATCAGGCCCGCCGCGACCTGATCGTGCAGGCGCCGTCCTTCGCCGCCCGCCCGCACGGCTGTTTCGCCCTGCGCTCTCCGATCCGGCCGAACCCGGTGGCCCTGTCCGTGGTGGAGCTGGTCGCGATGCGAGCCGACGGCTTCGACGTGCGCGGCCTCGACTGTGTCGACGGCACACCGCTTGTCGACATCAAGCCCTATTTCCCGGGCACCGACAGCGTGCCGCAGGCGCGCGTCGGCTGGCGCGAGGAGGAGGCGTCCTAGGCGGCCCTGATCCGGGCAAGGGCAAAAGCCCGCACCCCGGCGCCGAGCGCCCGGATCGCGCGCGCCGCCGGCGTTTCCAAGACGCCCGAGATCAGCAGCGCGACCGCGGTCAGGCCGCCGATCAGCGCCAGCGTCGTGCCGGCAAGACCGATGGCCGGCACCAGCAGGAAATAGACGGCATAGCCGATGTGCTGATGCAGCAGGTAGAAGGGGTAGGTCGCGCGTCCGGCAAGGGACACCGGACCAAGCGGCACGGCGCCGGCCGGCAGCCGCACGAGCAGGGCAAGCACCAGCAAGCCGGCAGAAACGCAAGCTAGGACAACCGGGATCGAGAAGACCGCCCCCGCATAGGCCTCCGGCAGTTTGGCTGCACCGGCGGCCGCGCCGGCAAGCGCCTGCACGAAGGCGGCGACGAGCACGACCCCGGCGGCCGTCTCCCCGCGCTCCAGCGCGCGCAGCATCATGCCGAAGGCGAAGAAGCCGGCGAACTCCGTCAGGAGCAGGCGGCGCAGCAGGTCGCTCTCCACGACAGCGAGATCGAGCGCCGCGATCACCAGCCAGACGGCGGCGACCCAGACCTGCCAGTTGCGCCAGACCCGGGCGACCATCAGCAGTCCGACCCAGCTGTAGAAGATGATTTCCGCGACGATCGACCAATAGGCCCCGTCCATGAAGGGCTGGCCGAGGAACGGGGCGAGCATGGTCAGGTTGGCGAGATATTGCGTCAGGCCGACGGGAAGGCCGAGCTCGGGCACCGCCAGCATGACCGCAGCCGTCAGGCTCATGCACACGACATAGGTCGGCCACAGCCGCGCGATCCGGGCGACCGCAAAGCCATAGGCATCGCGGCCTTCGGTCGAAATCGAGATCACATAACCGGAAATGGCGAAAAAGACCGACACGCCGAGATACCCGTAGCGCGCCAGCCCGCCCGGATCGCCGGCCATCAGCGGGCCCGCCTCGCCGGTGACCTGCATGCGAAAGCCGAAGTGGAACCAGGCCACGGCCGCGACGGCCAGGACCCGCAACACATCCAGTCCGGGACGGCGGGCGGCCGCTGTCATGATGTCCGTCTCCCCATCGCGATCGCTCCACCATTCCAGAAGCGGGTTAAGGGGAATTGAAAGCCCCCGCCGCCGGGCCGGTGGCCGATCCTGTCCAGCGTATAAGATACAGCCACATTGATTTACACTCCCGATAAGAATACTTGTCAGGCATGCTCACCCTCAGACAGCTCCGCTATTTCGACGCCCTCGCCCATCATCTGCACTTCGGCCGCGCCGCGGATGCGGTATCGGTGTCGCAGCCGGCACTTTCGATGCAGATCCGCGAGCTTGAGGCAACGCTCGGCATCGCGCTGGTCGAGCGCCAGCCCAATGCGGTGCGCCTGACGGAACAGGGCCGCGAGATCGCCCGACGGGCCGCGCGCATCCTTTCGGAAACCCGCGACCTGCTCGACTATGGACGCCACGCCGGCGAGGTGCTCACCGGGTCGCTGCGGCTCGGCATAATCCCCTCGATCGCGCCCTATCTGCTGCCGCGTGTGCTGCCGGCGCTGACCGAGGCCTATCCGAATGTCGACCTGCAGGTGCGCGAAACGCTGACGCAGGGCCTGTTGAGCGAGCTCGGCCAGGGCAATCTCGACGTGATCCTCGCGGCGCTGCCGCTGGAGGGAACCGACATCGAGAGCCGCGCCCTGTTCGACGACCGCTTCCTGCTTGCGGTGCGCAACCGTCCCGATCTCGACGAGCGCACGCGCATCGCGCCGTCCAGCATCGACGGATCGACGCTGCTCCTGCTCGAGGAAGGCCACTGCCTGCGCGACCAGGCGCTGAACTATTGCGAGGGCGTGCGTCCGGAGGGGCGCTCGACCTTCGGCGCGACGAGCCTGTCCACCGTGATGCAGATGGTGGCGGCAGGCTACGGCGTGACGCTGCTGCCGGAGCTTTGCGCCTCGGTCGAGGTCCGCGACGACCGGGTCAGTCTCCTGCGTTTCACCGACCCGCAGCCGCAACGCAGCGTCGGCCTCGCGTGGCGCCGCTCTTCGCCGCGCAAACGCGATTTCGACGCGCTCGGCGATTGCATCCTCGCCGCCCTCGATCAGCCCGCGCCCGCCCCGCGCCAGCCGGGGATTGCCGACGACAACATCTTGACATTGTAGTCCAGGCACGTCGCAATCGCGGCCATGTTCGAAGGCGCCGACGTTTCCACCACCAACGGCATGGCCGTTCTGTTTCGGGTGCTCGACACCCAGGCGCGGGCCGCCTTCGTGCTGGACCGGCTGGCCAAGGTCACCGCACAGAACGATTTCGCCCTGCACCTCCGGCAAACAGAGAGGCTGTTCACGCCCTGCGAGCGCAGCGGCGACCGGCTGGAATTTGTCAATCCGCTTGCCCAGCGCGGCTTTTCCGGGGCGCTGGCCGCGGTATTCGATCCGACGGGCAGCGCGAAACGGCCCCTCGATCTGACGCTGGCCAACAGCCCGCGCCCGCTGTTCGCCGAACTCCACCCCGTCACCCTGTCGCCGGCCGGCGCCCGCGCGACGCCGGGCAGGCAAACCGGCGCCGTCCTGATCCTGACGCTTCTCGACACGGTTCCGGCCGCATTGGAACCCCGGCTCAGGATGGTGTTCTCTCTCACCGAGCGGGAAACCGCCGTTGCCGCCTCGCTCGCCTCGCCCAGGACCGAGGCCGAGATCGCAGACGGGCTGAACATCAGCGCAAACACGCTCCGGACCCATCGCAAGACGATCTACGCCAAGCTCGGCGTTGCCAGCCGCGCGGAATTCGCGACGCTGATGGCACGGCTGGTGTGAGGGCAAAGCATGCAGCGCGGCGGCGGTACCAAACGGCAAAAGGACATGCGCAAACAGCTCAGGCTGATGGCGCCGCGCATCCCTTTTTCCGATTCAGAGCCGGTGATCGAGGCCGCGCTCGCCGGCCACTTGCGCCATCTGCCGCCGTCAATCGCCCTGTGGCAGGCGCTCGCCGCGCGCGTGCGGCATGAACACACCGACTATGACGCGCTGCTGGCGGACGGCTACGAGCGGGACGCGGCGCGCTTTTTCGTCATCGACGACATGAACGCCGTTCTGGAGCACTGGGGATCGGCCCGCCGCGTCACCGGCGACGCGGACGACGGCGTCTGACGGCTCAGCGGTAAAGCCAATGCTCGGGCACATGGGCGACGACCTCTTCGCCCGGCCGGATCACGCCGGGACGCTCGACATAGGCGACAAGGCCGCGCTGACGCCTGGCAAGACGGGCGAACATGAGGTCCAGCCCCTCCCGCTCCGGGTAATGCGCGGCAATGGCGCCGCCGGCGATCCGGCAAGGGCTGTTGTCGCCGTCGACACGCAGCACCACCCCGCCGGCGAAGACCATCCGCGTGCGCGGCGGAAGCAGCGTCAGTCGCGGCAGCCCTTCCGTCAGCACATTGGCGCCGATCCAGCCGGCGTCGATGCGGGCGATGTCCATGGCCTTGGCGATCGCCGCCAGCTCTTCCAGCGAGACGATGGAGATCTGGCGCTCGTTGCACATTTCCGTGCCGCGCGCGTACCAGGGTTCGCGGCCGCCCGACTTGCGGGTGAAGCCGGCATGGCGGTCGCCGGCGATCCCCTCGAAGCCGAGTTTGAGCGCGGCCGTCCAGCGGGTCTGGAAATCATCGGCATCGGGGGTCGCATAGACCTTGGACACCAGCCCCGTCACCTTGCGCGCCGGCATGATCTCGAGGTCGTCGGCCGTCTCCCGTCCAAACAGATCCGCAGTCATCGCGCGCCGTCCTCGCCTTTGCCGGCGGTCTCCGCCGCCACAAGTTCTCCTGCGGCCCTTTAAAGACCAAAGCGCCTGGAATGAAAACCCGGTTGCCGAGGGCGAAAACAGAAACGGCGGGCCCGGTCAGGCCCGCCGTCGGTAGTCTTCAGGTCGTCCCCGGGAAGGATCAGCGCGTCAGCGGCTTGTACTTGATGCGCCGGGGGTTGGCCGCATCGGCGCCGAGACGACGGATCTTGTCCTTCTCGTAGTCCTCGAAGTTGCCTTCGAACCACTCCACGTGGCTGTTGCCCTCAAAGGCCAGCATATGCGTCGCCAGACGGTCCATGAACATGCGATCGTGGCTGATCACGACGGCGCAGCCGGCGAAATCCTCAAGCGCGTCTTCCAGCGCCGCCAGCGTCTCGGTGTCGAGGTCGTTGGTCGGTTCGTCGAGCAGCAGGACGTTGGCGCCCGACTTCAGGATCTTGGCCAGATGCACGCGGTTGCGCTGGCCGCCGGAGAGCGAGCCGACCTTCTGCTGCTGGTCGCCGCCCTTGAAGTTGAACGACGAGCAATAGGCGCGCGAGTTGATCTCCTTCTTGCCGAGGTAGATCACCTCCTGGCCGCCGGAAATCTCCTCCCACACCGTCTTGTTGGGATCGAGCGTGTCGCGCGACTGGTCGACATAGCCGAGCTTAACGGTCTCGCCGATGGTCAGCGTACCGGAATCCGGCTGTTCCTGACCGGTCAGCATGCGGAACAGCGTCGACTTGCCGGCGCCGTTGGGACCGATCACGCCGACGATGCCGCCCGGCGGCAGCTGGAACGACAGATCGTCGATCAGCAGCTTGTCGCCATAGGCCTTGGAGATGTTCTCCACGTCGATGACGTTCTGGCCGAGACGCGGCCCGGCCGGGATGAGGATCTGCGCGGCCGGGTTGTTGAGCCGGTCCTCGTTGGCCTTCAGCAGCTCGTCATAGGCCTTGATACGGGCCTTCGACTTGGTCTGGCGCGCCTTCGGGCTCATGCCCATCCACTCGCGCTCGCGCGACAGGGCGCGCTGGCGGGCGACATCCTCGCGCGATTCCTGCTCCAGCCGCTTCGCCTTCTTCTCCAGATAGGCGGTGTAATTGCCCTCGTAGGGAATGCCATGGCCGCGGTCGAGCTCCAGGATCCAGCCCGTGACATTGTCGAGGAAGTAACGGTCGTGGGTGATGATCAGCACGGAGCCGGGATATTCCCGCAGGTGCTTTTCAAGCCAGTTGACCGTTTCCGCGTCCAGGTGGTTGGTCGGCTCGTCGAGGAGCAGCAGGTCGGGCTGGTCGAGCAGCAGCTTGCACAGCGCGACGCGGCGACGCTCGCCTCCCGACAGATTGTCGACCGGCCAGTCGGCGGGCGGGCAGCGCAGCGCTTCCATCGCCATCTCGACCTGCGATTCCAGATCCCACAGGTTCTGGCTGTCGATGATGTCCTGGAGCTTGGCGCCCTCTTCCGCCGTCTCGTCGGAATAGTTCATCATCAGTTCGTTGTAGCGGTCGAGGATCGCCTGCTTGTCCGCTACGCCGAGCATGACGTTTTCCAGAACCGTCTTGCTCTCGTCGAGCTGCGGCTCCTGCGGCAGATATCCGACCTTGGCACCGTCCGCCGCCCAGGCCTCGCCGGTGAACTCCTTGTCGAGACCGGCCATGATCCTGAGCAGCGTCGACTTGCCGGCGCCGTTGGGGCCGAGGATGCCGATTTTCGCGTCCGGGTAGAACGACAGATGGATCCCGTCGAGAACCTTCTTGCCACCCGTGTAGGTCTTGGTGAGACCGTGCATGTGATAGATGAACTGGCGCGCCATAGGTGCCTGCCACTCCGCTGATACAGGTGAGGGGAAACTGGGGAGTTGTCTTAGTCGAAGCGCCGCCCGGGAGCAAGGCCCGCGCGGAAACCGCACCCGCCTGTCCATGCCGCCGGTCGTAAGATTGCCCGCCTTGCGTTTACCCTCCGTTCACCAAGCGGCGTCAGGATCGCCGCGGGCTGGGCAAACCCCAAGGATGTGTGTCATGCGTCTTCCTCGATCCGCCGGCATCGCCGGCATTCTCGCTCTCGCGCTGATGGTGAGCGCCTGCGGCTCGAACCGGTTCGAGCGCGGCGTGACGGGCGGCGCCATCGGGACCGCCGCCGGCGCGGGTGTCATGGCGATTGCGGGCGGCCCCGTGCTGGTCGGCGCGGCCGCCGGCGCGGTTGGCGGCGCCGCGATCGGCGCGCTCACCAACGAATGCCAGATCGACCTCGGACCGCAACGGCCGAACGGCTGCTGACCGGCGTCTCCGCGTGAGCGCGCGGGCACAGCGCCCGCGCGCCTCGCCTGCGACCGGCTGCATGCGCCTCCCCGAACCCGCACAGGGCACGGGCCGAAACCCCGCGCGCGAAGCTCCCCGCGCGACGCCGGAAATCCGCCGAAATCGACAGATTGCAGCTGACTACGTATGCAACCATTGCGGATGCCGCCTTTGCTTCCTACCATCATGGTCCGCCTCGCCACGGCGGGTCCTGCTGCAAGGCAAATGGCCCGGGAGCGCGAGAGCGGACTGGGCAATCGGGGGGGGACGCATGAGCTGGTCATTGCTATGGGTGGATCAATGGTCGGGATGTCCCGACCGTCCGGCGCAGGCGCGCGGGCTTTTCCTGACGACGACCGCCGCGCAGCCGGAACGCCCGGATGCCGGCGCCATGGCCGCGGCCCATCGGGCGCTGCAGGAGATCGCGGCTGTCGAGGACAAGGAAGTGGTGATCCCGGCAGGATTCGAACCTGCGACCCTCAGATTAGGAATCTGATGCTCTATCCTGCTGAGCTACGGGACCGGCGCGCAAGGCGTCTGTAGTGTCCTGATACCAAACCCGGATGAAAAATCAATTTTCATCGTGATCAGCCGCCCGATCGACGGTCTGTCTTGCGAACGCGACGTTCCATGAAGCGCCTGCGCGACGCTGCGCGCGAAAAATGCCTCCAGCGCCATGGCACAGGCCATCATGACATTTCGCTCGAATGCGCCCTTGCGTTATCCCCATCGATAGAGGCGAGATACACACAATATCCTTGCAAGGTTTCTCTAACGACTCAGTCTCTGCTGTGATTATCTGCAAGGGTGCAAACAGCCGGTCGGGTCCGGCATGCCGATGTCCGCATGCCCTCCCGTTCCCAGTGCGGAGCGCGCGATGGATGGACTGCAATCCGGTTCGGGGCCGGACCACGATCTCCTCCGGAATTGTGACAGCCTGATCGCGGCGCTTGGCGCGCTCGGTCAACCCGCATGGATTTTCGACCGATTCGGACGCTACGTCTTTCAGAATGCGCTGGACCGCAACACCTTCGGCGACATGACCGGCCTCGCGCCGACGGAAACCGGCCTCGGACCCGAGCTCGGACGCGAATGGCTCGAGATGCACCTTCGGGTGATCGCCGGGGAAGAGGTTCGCTACGAGCGCGAAATGGACACGGCCCGCGGCCGGGTGATCTCGGAGACGACGATCTCGCCCATCGTCGTTGCGGGACACATCGTCGGCGGGGTCGGCGTGTCGGTCGACCAGACCCTGCGGGCCCGCGCGGAACAGCGCCTGCAAAGCGCGCACGAACGCCTGCGCGACTATCTTGACGTTTCCTCCGACTGGGTCTGGGACACCGATGCGGCGCATCGCGTCTCGGAGGTGCTCGGCGACGGCGAGCGGCTCGGCCTCGACCTGTCGGGCTGGATCGGCGCCCGGCTATGGGACCTCGCCGCCGGCGATCCGGCGCCGGAAGGCGGATGCGAGACCCTCAGGGAGCGGATGGAAGCGCGCCAGCCCATCTCCGACGTCGTTTTCGCCCTTCGCCGCCGGGACGGCCGCATCCTCTGGGTCGAGCTCAGCGGCCGGGCGATGCAGGACGAGGATGGCGCGTTCTGCGGCTATCGGGGCGTGGCTCGCGACGTCAGCGCCCGCGAGGACATGTCCCGGGCTCTCCGCCGCTCCGATATCGTGATCCGGGCGGTCGACAGCACCGTGATCCTCTGCGACCTCGACGGCCGCATCGAGTGGGTCAACCCGGCGTTCGAGCGCAGGACCGAATTCAGTTTCGAGGAGGCGCGGGGCAGGATTGCGGACGACCTGCTCAAATGTCCCGAGACCGACCCCGCGACCCTTGCCGAGATTGCCGAAGCCCTGGCGGCGCGGCGGGAAATCCGTCGCCAGCTGCTGACCAGGACGAAGTCCGGCCGACGCTACTGGGTCGACCTGGCCATCGACCCGGTCCATGGCCCGGACGGCAGGGTCGAGGGCTTCGTCGGCGTGCAATCGGATGTGACCGACCTGGTCGAGGCCCGCCAGCGCACCAGCGCCATCGTCGAAAACGTCGCGGCCGGAATCGTGCGCTACGACGCCTCCGGCAAGATCCTCGGCTGCAATCCCGAGGCCTGTCGTCTGCTGGGCCTGACGGAAGACCAGATGCTCGGACGGACGGTGACGGGCAAGGACTGGCGAACGTTCTACCCCGACGGGCGGCCGCGCCCCGGCGACGAGATGCCGGCGTCCATCGTATTGCGCACGGGAAAGGCGATCCGGGACGACACCGTCGGGATGCAGTGCCCGGACGGGCGACTGCGTTGGCTGAAGGTCAATGCCCGCATGACCACGACCGGCGTCAGCGGCGCCGGTGAGGTGATCGCCAGCTTCGTCGACATCACCCAGGACGAGGAACAGCGCCGCGAGCTGGGGGAGGCCCGCGCACTTCTCAAGGATGTCATCGACACGATCCCCGACGCGATCGAGGCCTACGACCGCGAGGACCGGCTGATCCTCTACAACCGCTCCGCCCTCGACCTGCACGGCCCGGCGGCACCGGCCGTGCGGCTCGGCGCCCGCTTCGAGGACATCCTGCAAAGCGGGCTCGCCGCGGACCATTACGCCCATTCCGGCACGACCCCGCAGGAACGGCGGAGCTGGCTGGAGGCAAGGCTGGAAAGCCACCGCAACCCGAAGACCGACGGCGAGGTTCAAAAGCTCGCGGACGGCCGTTGGCTGCAGATCCGGGAAAGACGCTCGGCCGCCGGCGTGACCGTCGGCGTGCACACGGACATCACCGCCGTGAAACAGGCGGAGCTGGCGATCCGCGCCATCGCGGAGACCGACGGACTGACCAAGCTCGCCGTGCGCGCCGTGGTCATGCGCGAGATCGAGGCCGCCCTTGCGCGGGGTGACGACGAGGCATCCCGCGGCGCCGTGGTGGTCGTCGACCTCGACCACTTCAAGACCGTCAACGACACGCTGGGGCATGACGCGGGCGACAAGCTGCTGATCGCGGTCGCCGAACGGCTGCGCGCAATGGTCGAGGAGGACAGCCATGTCGCGCGGCTGGGCGGCGATGAATTCGCCCTCCTCCTTGCCGGACACGATACGGCCGAGGCGCTTGTCGAAACGATCGATACCATGCACGCCCTGCTGAGCCGCCCGGTCAGCTTTGAAGGCAAACGCATGTGGCCCGGCGTGTCGCTGGGCGTCGCCGTCTACCCGAGGGATGGCGCGAGCGCGCCGGACCTTTTGAAGAACGCCGATATCGCGCTCTACCAGACCAAGGCGCGCGGGCGGAACGGCTGGACCCTGTTCAACCCAGAGCTCCGCCAACGGGTCGAACGACGCCACGCCCTCGCCCAGGCCCTGCGCGCCGGCATTCCCAGAGGGCAAATTGCCATCGCCCTGCAGCCCGTCGTGTCCTTGACCGCTCCCCACGCCTATTCCTTCGAGGCCCTCGCGCGCTGGACCTACGAGGGCGCGCCGGTGCCGCCGCTGGAATTCGTTTCCGTCGCCGAGGAGAACGGCCTCGGCGTCCAGCTCGGTCAATGCGTCATCGAGGGGGCCTGCAAGCATCTCCAGCGCCTGGAGGCCGCCGGCATCGCGCCGGGGCATGTCGCGATCAACATCGCCACGTCGCAACTGAAGGACCCGGGGTTTGCCGACTGGCTGGCGAAATGCCTGGCGCGCTTCGCCCTGACGCCGCACCGCCTCGAACTGGAGGTGACCGAGACGGTGCTGCTCGACAAGGCGACGGATCAGGTTGCCAATACGCTGGAGCGGCTGCGCGCGATGGGCTTCGGGATCGCGATGGACGACTTCGGCACCGGCTACGCCTCCCTCGCCCACCTCAAACGCTTCCCGGTCTCCAGGCTCAAGATCGACAGGTCCTTCGTCGACAATGTCGGCGAGGGCGGCGGCGACGCGGTGATCGTGCGCTCCATCGTCGACCTGGCCCACAGCCTCGGCATGACGGTGATCGCCGAAGGCGTGGAAACCGCGGCGCAACTCGCGTTCCTTCGCGCCTGCGGCTGCGACTTCGTGCAAGGCTACCTGATCGGCCGCCCCACAACCGACATCGAAACCCTCTGCCAGACCCCTCCGCACCTGCCGGGGTAAGCGGGCACACGCCATGGGCAAGGTTCAATGAACCTTCGAGATCTCCGCAGATTTGCGACGGAATATTGTAAAAATGGTGGGCCCGGAGGGACTCGAACCCCCAACCAATCCGTTATGAGCGGACGGCTCTAACCAATTGAGCTACAGGCCCGGCAGCGGCGAGTGTGTTTCTCCGATGCGCACGTCTTCCTACCCCACCTCGACGAGGGCTGACAAGAAGGCCGCTGCGTCGGCGGGCGTGCTTCCACGGTTTCGCGCGCCTCGCGCGCTGGGCACGGTTTCGCGCGCGAGGCGCGCCGGGCACGGTTTCGCGCGCGAGGCGCGCCGGGCACGGTTTCGCGCGTAGCACGGTTTCGCGCGTAGGCCGCACGGGCGC
>MDTG01076275.1_pt1 | contig 47099 bp, 44 predicted proteins | sample 811421 | NCBI WGS metagenome assembly MDTG01 (sample SAMN05326645, study PRJNA326480) | marine metagenome | isolation source: seawater | place: Pacific Ocean: South East | collected 2011 | reverse complement strand
GTTGATAGGCTGGGTGTGGAAGCGCAGTAATGCGTGCAGCTGACCAGTACTAATAGCTCAATTGGCTTGATTTATGCACTGAAAAAAATTTTTTTTATAGAATTGATGTTGCGCCACCGTCAATAATTATTGATGATCCATTAGAATAGCTCGATTTTGTCGATGAAAAAAAAGATACATATTCAACAACTTCATCGACAGTACATAATCTATTTTTGATAACTTTTTGAAAATATTTTTTTTTAAATTTTTTTGACTGATTATCTTCTATGCCACCAAAAACTAAACACAATACATCAATATTAGTATTTTTATAAAATGATGATAGAGCTTTAGTAAAGCCAATTAACCCAGCTTTAGCTACCGAATATTCAAGTGGTTTGAAGCCATAATATTTTTTTGATTTTCCATAAATATTTTGATCTGGGCCAATAAGTCCATACATAGAGGAGATATTTAGTATCTTTCCTTTGTTTTTCTTTTCAAAAATTTTAGCAGAATATTTTGATAATAAAAACGAACCAATTAAATCAACATTTAAGCCATTTTTCCATTTTTCTAAATTATAATCACTAAATTTATAATTTTTAACTTTTTCAACAACAGGATTTCTGGATGCATTGTTTATAAGTAAATCAATAGACTTATATTTTTTCTTTATAAAATCGAAAGATTTTTTAACAGAGCTTTCATTAGTTATGTCACATTTGATCGTATAATTATCTATTTTATTTAAATCCAATCCTATAACTTTAGCACCATTTGAAATAAAATATTTTTTTAAATTGTTCCCAATCAAACCGCTAGAACCTGAAATAACTATAATTTTATTTTTAAACATGAATTAAAATAGTTTATTATATTTAAAATTATTAATACACAAATTTATAAATGACATTTGCAACAATAATTACCGCAAGATCTAGCTCTAAAAGATTGAAAAATAAAATAATGCTTAATGTTTCAAAAAAACATAAAAGTATAGATATTTTAATTAAACGTTCGCAATTAATAGGTTTGCCAATTATCTTGGCAACATCTTCATCTAAATCAGATGATAAATTGGTTAATTATGTGAAAAAAAAATATAAAATCAAAATTTTTAGGGGGTATTTAAACAATAAAGTTAAAAGATGGTATAAGTGTTTTGTTAAGTATAAATTAAAAAGTGCTTGTTTTATTGATGGGGATGATCTTTTGTTTGATTACAATTTATATAAAAAAAATTTTCAATTGATTAAAAAGATTTCAAAACCTTGTATGTTAAAGAATCCAAAAAACATTGTTACAGGTGCATTCACTTATGTGATTAACTTGGAGTTTTTAGAAAAAATTTATAAAAAAAGTAAGAATGTGAAATATGTAGATGTTATTGATAAATTTTATAGAAAAATTAAAAAAATTAACGTCATAAAATTAGAAAAAATGTTAAAAAATAAAAAAATAAGATTAACTCTAGATTATAATGATGACTACATTTTTTTTAAGAAAATATTTAAAAAATTTAATCCATCTTCAAGTACTATAGAAGTTATTAAATATTTGCAGAAAAACAACGAATTATCTAAAATTAATTTTTATTTGAATAAAAATTGGAAATTAAATCAATTAAGAGAAATACAAAAAAAATAATGGGTTGGAGATTTAAAAATAATGAAAGTAAATACTTAAGAAAAGTATTATCATCAGATTTTTCATCAGGTGCGGACAAATCTTTTGCAGAAAAATTTGAATTGAAATTTGCTAAAATTCATAATCAAAAGTTTGCAATAGCTTCGAACTCAGGGACTTCAACATTACATCAAGGTTTAATTTCTCTAGGAGTTGGTCATGGTGATGAGGTAATTATACCGGCTTTAACAGTAGCTATGTGTGGTTTTGCTGTTTATCAATGTGGAGCAGTCCCTGTATATTGCGATGTAGATCCCGATACTTTTTTGTTAGATCCAAAAGATTTAAAAAAAAAAATTAGCAATAAAACTAAAGCTATAATGGTGGTGCATATTTATGGATTAATGTGCAATATGACAGATATTCTTAAGGTTATAAAATATAAAAAAATCGGAATAATTGAAGATTGTGCTCAATGTTTTTTGGGAAGAGATGACAAAAATAGAATTTCAGGAACTATCGGGGATATAGGTAGTTGGAGCTTAGAAAGTTCAAAACATATTTCTTGTAGCGAAGGTGGGATTTTAACTACAAACAAAAGTTATTTGGCAAAAAAAATGAGAAAATTTGGTGGTTTAGGATTTACCAATATATCTGCACGAAGTGGTAAAGTAAGAATAAGTAAAGACAAGTTTCAAGATCCAAAATGGAAAAGGCATGATGAAATTGGTTACAATTATAGACTTTCTGAAATATCTGCTACTGTTGCTTTGGCACAGACCGAAAAGTTAAATTATTTTGTAAACAAAAGAATGAGATCAGGGAAAGCTTACAGAGATTTAATTATTCAAACTAAAACAAAGTTATTAATCCCTCAAAAGGTACCAAAGGGTTATACTCATAGTTATTATACTTTTGCAGCTTTATTTAATGGATCAAAAATTAGTTGGCAAGAATTTAGGAAAAAATATATCGAAAATGGCGGGGATGGTATTTACGCAGCTTGGCAAACAGTAAATAACGAACCTTGTTTTCTTAATGCCAGAAAAAAAGGAATATACTCTGGAAGAATGAAATTATCAGATAGCTATGGATATGGAGAAGTTCCAATCGCTGAAAAAATTCAAAAAAATATTATGCAATTTACTACTAATCAAAATAGTGATAATGCTATTAAGGTGCAACTAAAAGCATTAAAAAAAACTCTACAATATTTTAATTCATGAATTTATCCAAGCCATATCTAATTGCTGAAATAGGCATTAATCACAATGGTTCAGTAAGGTTGGCGAAAAAACTAATAGATTTAGCGGTTAAAAATAACTTTGATGCAGTTAAATTCCAAAAAAGAGATCCAGATAAAAGTACACCTGAAGAACAAAAAAATATAATAAGGCAAACCCCCTGGGGAGAGATTACCTATCTTGACTATAAAAAAAAAATTGAATTTGGAAATAGAGAGTATCAAGAAATAGACAGATACTGTAAAAAGATGAAAATTGATTGGTTTGTATCCTGTTGGGATATTGAAAGTATAGAATTTATGAAAAAATATAAAGTTAAATATAATAAAATTGCTAGCGCAATGTTAACAAATATTCCTTTGTTAGAAGCTGTGGCTAAACAAAAGATAAAAACCCTCATTTCAACAGGCATGAGTTCTTTGAGAGATATTGATAATGCAATTAATATATTTAAAAAGAATAAATGTCCTTATGTTATTATGCATTGTGTTTCAAAATATCCTTGTCCAGAGGAAGAATTGAATTTAAATTTAATCAAATTTTATAAAAAAAAATACAAATGCAAAGTGGGTTATAGTGGTCATGAGTCTACTGTATCTCCCTCATTATTAGCTTGGTTTTTGGGAGCTGAATATATTGAAAGACATGTAACACTAGACAGATCAATGTGGGGAACTGACCAGGCAGCCTCCTTATCTGAAGATGGAATGAAAACATTATCTGAAGTTCTAATCAAAGCTCCAAATTTTTTAGGAAATGGAATTAAAAAAATTACAAGTGATGATAAAAAATTATTAAAAAAATTTAAATATTGGTAGTTATTTTAAGTTATATTTATTTTATTATACTTTTTTTTAATTAATTTTAAAAAAATATCTTCTAATTCAGATATTCTTTTTATATTTCCAAATAAATTTAATTTTTTTTCATTAATATTTAATCCAGATTTTCTATAAATAGTTTCTGTTAATTTAGAGCTAAAAGGAAACTGAAAAATATTTATTATTTTATTATTTGTCTTACTTATACATTTACCATTTGATAGCAATCTAATTTCATGAACATTTTTTTTTTCAAAAAATTTTATATTAGTAAATTCATATTTATGTGTTTTAACTTTTAACGAATTATATTTATTAAATAATTTAATTTCACCTGTGATTTCATGAAATTTATTTCTTTTAGATTTTATTTTTTTACAGTTATTAAATGAAATATTTTCTATTTTAGATTTTGTTAAAATTGAAAATAAATCTAAAAAATGAGAAATATTTGCAAGTAGCGATCCATGTTTAATTGTTATTTGTATTCTTAGATTATTTTTCTGTTTTAATTTTATTTTAGAGTATTCAAGTATAATATTTCCCCATGTATTTATAAAAAAATTTTTTTCATTATTTTTTTTTAATAATTTCTTGAAGTAAGAATAATGATTTGATTTATTAAATAAAAATTTTTCTAAAATTATTGATTTGACTTTTAATCTTATTAGTTTTTTTATATATTTAAATCTAACATTAGAATTTGTAGCAATTATAGCTAATGAAAATTTTATATTATCAGGAATTTTCTTTAATATTGTAATGTTTTTGTCAATTAGCTTTTCGATTTTTTTTATATCATATATGTAGATGTTATATTTTTTTTTACTAGTTACAAAAGATTTAAGGTGAGCCTGCCCCATTTGACCCAAACCAATTATTAGAATATTATTATTCATTCTTATGCACCTTTCTGTAATTGGATCATCAAATATTGTCAAGCATCATATAGTTTCTGCAAAAAAAAATGGTTTCAACTTAGTAGATATCTGCACAACAAATAAGAATTCAAAAAATATAAAAAAATTATACAAAAAATATAAATTTAAAAATTTTTTTTACTCTTATACTGATATGATAAACTTTCATGAAAAAAATAATATAGATTGTATTTATTTAGTAGCACCAAGAATAAAAGATACCTTTAAAATATCTTTTGATTTACTTAAGAAAAACAAAATAATTTTTGTTGAAAAACCAATCTCAAAAAATTTAAAAGAAATAGAAAAATTAAAATTATTTAAAAAAAAAATTTATGTTGGGTATAATCGGCTCTTTTATAGATCAATAAATTATATAAAAAAATTAAATTTGAAAAATACTAACATTAATATTGAATGTATTGAAAAAAATAAAAATAGTTTTTTGGAAAATTCCTGCCACGTAGTTTCAATTTTGCTTTATATTTTTGGTGAAGTTGAAATTAAAAGTAAAATTCAAAGAAAAGATTATATAATTGTTAATTTTCAAGATGAAAAATCTAACGATATTATTTTTAAAGTATTATTTGGAGTTGAGAAAAACTTTAGAATAGAAATAAATAATAGAAAATTTCAATACCAACTAAAACCTCTTGAAAAACTCTATACATTTAAAAAAATATCAAGATTCAAAAAAAATAATGAGAACTTTTATATTGAAAACAAAAAAAATTTAATAAATGAATACAATAATAATCAATTAAAACCTGGTTTTTTTCTGATGTGGAAAAAGTTTAAAAATTTTTTAAAATCAGAAAGGTCTCAGGTAGACGTTCAATTTGCTTATAAAGTAATAGAAGTATCAAATCAAATTGTAAGTAAATAATTATATATGTTATTTTAACATCCTATGGGAATTATTTATAGATTTTTTAAAATTTTAATTTTTGCAAAATTGAAATTTTCTTTGCCCTCCAAAAAAGATGTTCTGATATATGATCCATTAATTAATTCATCAAATGATTTATTATATTATTTGGATAATTCAAAAATAGAAAGACTGTATATTAGAGGTGAAAAAATTTATATTTTTATTCTAATCAAATCTTTATTTTCTCTCAATTTTGAATTCAAACGAAATTATATAATAAACTATATTAATATAGTTCAACCTAAATTTATAATCAGTGCTACTGATAATGATATGGTCATTTATACCTTAAAAGAAAAATTTTTAGATAAAATAAAATTTATTGTAATGCAAAATGGACTGAGAGGAATTTATGATTCCTTTGAAGAATTTAGAATATTTAAAAAAAAAACAAAATATAAATTAAGTGTAGATTATTTTTTAACAATTAGTGAACCTATTTCAAAAAAATATAAGAAATATATTAAAGCCAAATATATATCTATTGGGTTATTTAAAAATAATTTAATTAAAAAAAATAAAATAAAATATAAAAATAGATTAATTTTTATTTCTTCATTTTCAAAAAATATTTATGAAAATAATTTTTACATTAATAATCATAAATATATTAATGGTAACTTATTTTTTAAAACTGACGAAATTGTATTAAAATTTTTGTATAAATATTGTAAACAAAAAAATATTGATTTTTATATTTGTCTAAGGCCTGGTAACTATCATGAACAAAAAAAATTAATTTTAGACATTTATCCTTCATTTAAAAATCTTAAATTTCTTTCAAATTCAAATACCTATGATAACTACAGAGAAATAGATAAATCTAACTTTGTGACATGTGTAGACTCAGCTTTGGGATATGAAGCATACGTAAGAGGTGCAAAAGTAGCTTTTTTTTCATTAAAAGCAAAATCTTTAAGTATTAATTCTTTAAAACTTGGTTGGCCTGCAAAATTAAAAAAAGCAGATTTTTGGACATTAGAAAATAAAGAAAAAGAATTTGAAAAAATACTAAATTATTTAGTAAATAAAAATAAAAATTATAGAGATTACAGGTTAAAATATAAAAATCGTTTAATGTCTTATGATCCAGGGAATTCAATTTTCATTAATTTATTAAAAAATAATAATTTCCCAATAAATAAAAAAATAAAAAATAAAAAAAGATTTCAAATTTAAATTGAAAGTTCTAATTTAATATATTTAGATGACGTGAAATTTTTTGAACTATTTTTTTTGATAAAATCTCATATCCATTATCACTATTGTGAGACAAATCAAAAAAAATACTATTTTCAAATTCATCAAAAAAACTGGTTGCATCTATAAATAATGAATTTTCGTTATATTTTTCTTGTTTAAAATAATTTTCCTTTAAAAAATTGAAAAATTTTTTAATTTTTTCCTCATCAAAAGCCTTATTTTTATTTTTACACCAGAAATCAAGATATTTTTTTTCAGTTTGAGAAAGCTTTTTTTTAAAAAAAAGATTAGGCTGCAAAACATGTATCATCTTAATTTTTTTATATTCACAATAGGCTTGCATAACTTCAATTTTATGATTGAATAATTCTTGTGACAAACTATCAAACATTTTGAATTGTATATATTCTTTATTTTGATATTTAGTTTTTTTAAAATATCGTAATAAAAGTTTAATAATTTTTTTAAATGAGTTTTTTTCTGTAGGAATGCCCATATTTTGACCCCATTGAAAAAAATTTATTGGTTGCTCAAGAAGATCGCAGCATTTGTTATAACCTTTACCTAATTGCCATAAATCATTTATACCACTTAATGAAATAACCATTTTAGGCTTTATTTCATCAACTGAACTTATAAATGATCTTAATTCATCATGACTATTCATTGCATTTTGTGCTAAATTTATGACTTCTAAATTAATATTATTTTTTTTTAAATATTTTTCAATTTGATAAGATGGTGTGAAATCATTCTTTGATGCACCAAACCCCCAAGCAACTGAACCACCAATTAATAAACAGTAATCTTTTTTTGAGTTGTCAATTTCAATATTTGGTGATCTTAATCCAAATTTATTTATAGAAATTGTTTCATATTCTTGGTTTGGGGTAGATCTCCAGCCACAATAAGGATGAGGTGTAGTTTTTAATTTAGTTTTAATATCTAAAAAAATTGTTTCTGCTGTTTCCAAATTAGGAAATACATCAGAATACCATCTTAGCATTTCGTTATCACGATAATTGGTATTAATCTTTTTTTTCATTTAACTTATTATGATTTATATTTAGATATTTTGAAAATAAGAATTGAGTTGAAAGCTTATCATTAAATATTTTGTATTTATCTGATTTTATCGCAAAAATTGATGACAAATAACTCATTTTAAAATTATCTTTTGAAATTCTAGAACCATGATCAGACAATACTACTACATCCAATTTTTCCCAAGAATTTTCACTTTTTAAAATATTGAATAATTTTTCTAGTTTTTTAAATACACAAATTCTCTCGATATTATTTTGTGAGGTTTTCCATTCAATATCATGTTTGTATTGATTCATTGATTTTGACCCATCATAATTACAATTTTCATCAAATCCATATGGGTTATGTGAAAAGAGAGTATGAAAAAATATTAAGTCTGTTTCACTTTGAATAGTATACTTAGCTACATCATTTAAAACACTGTCAATTGTCATTTTTTCACCGTAAGGATCCAGAGTGTTGTCAATTAAACTAATTCTTAATAATCTCCATATATAATTTGAAATTATTGATCCTTGTAGTTTCCAGAGAGAGATAATTCTTGATAATCTTTTATTCTTAACTCCATTCATATAATCGTAATCAGTCTTAAACGGGTTGTATTGCAAACAATATACTACTTTAATATTATTACAGAAATTAATACTCATGCTTTGGAAAACAGTAATTTTTTCTCCACTAAATTGATCAAAAAATTTATTTTCTTTTAATTCGTTATCACTCAGAAAATATTCTTTATTTACATTAATCAGTTTGCCTGTATTTTCCTCTACATATTCTTTTTTATAAATATCCATTTTTGTCTCGTTATACAAAAAATTTAATAAAAGAGGTATAGATGTAGCAGAGCTTTGATTTAGACTATATGCGTTTGGATAACTAATAAATTTCCAGTCATTAAAAAATTTTTGGATTTTTTCTTTTGCAATTTTGCCACTTTGGTGGTTACTTTCATAACTTTCTATACCTGACACTTCATCTAATAAAATTATAAGTGTTTTTTCTTTATCTTTGTTTACTGTTTTTTCAAATGAAGATTCTTTATAGAAATTTTTTTTAAAATATAAATGGTTTCTATTATCAGTTAAATTTAAAATGACAGCTACAATTGTAAAAGCAAATAATACCTTAATCCCTTTGACACTGAATTTTTGAATAAATAAAAATATAATTAATAATACAAATAATAATATAAAAAGAGATGAGAGATAAATATGCAAAGCATATGGATTTATATTTAAAAAATTTGGAATAATATCCACATGGCTCATAATCCCATAATTTTGGTCAAGACTATAAACAAATATTAAAGAAATATATAAGTAAAATATTTTTTTATTAAAATTTTTACTACTTGATTTAAAAATTAAATAATGAATTACCAGAGGTATAAATAAAAAAATTGTAGAAAAAATTATTATCTCTGATGCCTTTAATCCACTTTTGAAAATCCAAGCTGGAAAATACAAGACAAATCCAATAAAGAGAAAAAATATTTTACTCATATAAATTGTTAATAATTATACTTTTATTCTAAAAAAATTATTTATATTGCAATTTTGACAATAATAAATACTTTATAATCGTAATAAGATTGCTAAATATTAACAATTTAAAACCTTGATGAGATATAAATTAATAATTATTTTATTCTTAACTCTAATATTTTCTAAACCTGCTTATGCATATTTGGATCCAGGAACTGGAAGTATAATAATTCAAGCAATTTTAGGCTTCATTGCTGCGGCTTTTGTAAGTATTAATATTTGGTGGATTAAAGTGAAAAATTTTTTTCTAACAATTTTTAAGTCTAATAAAAAAAAAAAGAGTGAAACAAATTCAAATGAGGATTAACTAAAATAATCTAGTTTTTTCGAGTTATTTTTGACCATAATATTTTTTTTTACCATTTTTTCTTTCAAAGTGTTTAATTAATAAATAAGGATCAAATTTAATTTTATTTTCTAAAGCAATAGTTTTAAAATACATTTCTGCAACTTCCTCTAATACGATTAAATTCTCAAATGCTTTTTCTGCATTAATACCCATTGTAAAAGGTGCGTGACCTCTAACAAGTATTGCAGGTATTTCATTTACATTTATTCCTCTTTTGCTAAATGACTCTACGATAGCTTTGCCAGTATTTTTAACATAGCTATTTTTAATTTCATTTTTGGTCAATTTTCTTGTTAGAGGTATATTTCCTTTAAAGTAATCAGCATGAGTGGTGCCGATACATTTAATTTCTTTATTTGCTTGGCAAAATATTGTTGCATACTTACTATGAGCATGACAAATTCCATTAATATCCTTAAATTTTTTATAAATCTCTAAGTGTGTATCTAAATCTGAGGATGGTCTTAATTTACCATATATTTTTTTTCCATTTAAGCTAACGACAGGAATGTCTTTTAGTTGGAGTTTATTATAATTAACTCCACTTGGCTTTATAGCAATTACGTTCCTTTTTCGGTCTATTTCACTTACATTTCCCCAGTTTAATTTGGTAAGTTTACTTTTACCCAATTCTTTATTAGCCAATAAAACTTTTTTTCTTAGAAGATTAAACATATTCTGTTACTAATATTTTTACATAAACAACACAATGATATTGTATAATTTTATAAATTATATCCATCCAGATAAAAGGAAAACACTATATTCAGTTTATTATAAATCTAGACATTTAATTATATACACTTTTATTGGTTTTTTATCTATTATTGTAGAGCTGCAAATAAGAAAATTCTTAATTACTTCAGAAATTAATAATTTGTTCGCTTCATTTGTTAGTATACCACCTAGTGTCATTTTAGCCTTTTATTTAAATATTAAGTTCAATTTTAATATACAAAGAAAAAAAATTATTAACTCTTTTGTTTTTTTTATATTAATTAGTTTTGGGTCTTTGTTGCTACAGTTTTTTTTGAAAAGTATTACCAATTTAAGTTATAATTATGAACTAAATCGTCTTTTGATCTCAGGGTCGTGTTTTATAATTTTTTACATTTTACATAGAAAATTTTCTTTTAAAAATTATGTCAAAGTAGGAGTTGCTATTTATGCGAATGGAGTTGAGGATATAGGCAAAATATTCAATAAGATTGGACCGTACCCAGATTTTATACATGTTGATATTGTTGATAAAACTTTTTTAAAAAAAGCCAAGCCCGTTAAAAGTTATAAATTAGAAATTATTAAATCATTATGGCCAAGTAAAGAAATTCATGTACACATAATGTCAAAAAATCCTATGAAGTGGGTTAAAGAGGTAAAAAAATATTCTGACAAAACCTTTATTCATTTTGAAAGTGTTAAAAATCTAAATAAATTTTTAAAAAAAAATAAATTTTATAAAAAAAAATTAGGTTTAGCTGTATCTATAAATACAAACTTTGAGGATTATAAAAAATATTTAAATTTATTTGATAATCTCTTATTGCTTACAATAAAAAAACCTGGGTACTCTGGACAAGATTTTTTAAAAAAATCATTTAATACTATTAAAAAGATAAACTCATATACAAAAAACAGAAAATTCAATTTATGTATAGATGGAGGAATTAATTATGATATATCAAAAAAAATTAAATGTGAGGAAGTTGTCTCAGGATCTTTTATTTTGAATAGCAATGATCCAATTAAAACATATCTTAAACTTAAATATAACAAGTGATTAATAAGAAACTCTTTTTGAAAGAATTGTCTGACATCATTTCACTGAATGATGACATACTATCTATAACTCATGTTGGAACTTTTTTAAAAAAAAAAAAATTTAGTGATATAGATATTGTAATAATTACTAAAAATTTAAATCAAAAAATATTTAATGAAATCAAAAAAAAAATAAAAAAAATAAATTTAAAAAAATATAAATTGAAGAAAAAAATTTATATAAATGACACATTTGGACCATTAAAATTCAACACAAATAAAAATTTAGTTGTTCATTTAATGATATATTCCTATGATGATCACATTAAACATGTTGTTACTAGTCCATTTACATGTTTGGACTGGGAGAGAAATAAGGCTTTATATGGTAAAGATTTATACAAAATATTACCAGTTTCAAAATTATTTATAAGTGATTTTTATAATAATAATAGAAGTCTAACAACCTATAAACAAAATATATTAAATAGTAAAATTAATTATAAAAAATATAGCTCCAAAAAGAATGGTCAATTAATTTTAAAAAATTTTAGTAAAAATATTAAGAATAAAGATATTGTTGAGTTGACATATCACATATTTAAATTTTTATGTGTAAACTATATAAAATTTATTAATCAAAAAAATATTTATATTAATGATACTAAAATCATAAAATTTTTGAATAGTTTAGACAAATATTATGAAGAAAAAATATTCAAAAAAACTTACGAAAAATTATTAGACTATAAATTAAACCAAGAAAATACTTTAAATATTATTGAACTTAAAAAAATAACATTAAATTTTATTAATAAATTTGACTTATATTTAAAACAACAATTTAAAAATACTTTTAAAGTAATTTTTAAAAGACATTTAAAAACAAAATATAAGAGTGATATATTTATAGGACAAAAAATTAATCCATCAATTTATCCTAAACGGAAATATTTTAAAAAATATGATATCTCTTTTTCAAGTCCTGCAAAAAGAGCTATTCAAACAGCAAAATTGTATTCAAATAAAAATATCATAAATAAAAATCTTCATGAAATAAATTATGGAAGTGCCGAAGGTTTGAAATATAATAAATTAATTCATTTATACCCCCAGATTGTGAATGGGTGGAAGTTAAATAAAGATATTAAATTTCCTAGAGGCGAAAATAATGAAATGGTTTTGAGAAGATTAAAAAAATTTAAAACCTATCTTGCAAAAAATATAAATGGTAAAAAAATAATAAATAAAGCTCTAATTGTTTCTCATAATGTATTGCTTCGTTGTTTAATCGGTGACTATCTTAAAATTCAAAAAAACAAATGGTATAAAATTAAAATAAATTATGGGGAGGAATTTATATTTTATTTTAATAATAATAAATTTAGCTTAAATATTAAAAGAGAAAAATTATTAAAAAATTTAATAAACGTTTATGAAGATAGCAATAGTAATAATATTCAACAATACTTTAAATCATAAAATTATATATTTAAAAAAAAAATTTAAAAATAATTTTAAAACATGTTTATATTTGAATGATTTTCCTCATTTAACATTGATTACCATAGAAATTAAATCAACAATAAAAAATATTGAAAAAAACCTTCAATTAAAAAAAAATTATTTAAAACAAATTGACTTAGGTAAAGGTAAAATATTTGAAAACGATATATTAACAAAAGGTGATACTTATTATTTTTCAGTTAAAAAAAGTTATAAACTTGTCAAAACACAAATGAAAATAGCAGAAAAATTAAAACATTTTGCTTTAAAAAAAAAAGAAATATTAAAACTTTTAACAAAAAAAAAAATTGAAAAAAAAAATTACAAAAAATATGGTTTTCCATTTATTCGAAATAACTGGAAGCCACATATATCAATATGTTCAGTATTGGATAATAAAAAAGAAACTAAATTTAAAAAAAAATTTAAAAAATTAAAATTTAATAAAAATTTTTTAGTCAAAGATATATTACTTTGTGAAGTAAAAAAAAATAAATTGATAAAAAGAAAAATTATAAATGTTTTATAATGTAATTTTGGCAGCAGGTAAGGGGGAGAGATTTAAAGATTATAATTATCCAAAACCATTTTTAAAATTAAAAAGAACTAATTTATTAATCAAGTCATCAGAAAGTCTTCCATCAAAAGGTAGGTTTATTTTCATTCTTAGAAAATCCCATGAGAAATATTTAATTAATTTTAAAAAAATAATGATTAAAAAATTTAAAAAACCAAAATTTTTTTTTATTTCAAAAACTACAAAAGGACAGGCCTCTACTCTTTTTACATTAAAAAATAAAATAAATGTAAACTTTCCTGTTTTTGTAACATCAACAGATTTTTGTTTTAAGAATAATAACAAAATTTTCAGAAATTATGTAAAGCAAAAACAAAGCATAGTATTTACTTGTAAACCAACTCCAGAAATGAAGAATTACCCAAATCATTATGGCTGGGTTCGACCTAACAAATTCAATGATATAATAAAAATTTCTTGTAAGAAAAAAATATATGGAAATTCATCAAAGGACCAGGTTATTTTAGGAGCTTTTTATTTTCCATCATTTTCAATATTTTTAGAAGCATACAAAAAATTAATTAAAGAAAAAAATCTTGTTAACAACGAATATTATTTAGATGTACTTATGGAAAGTATAAGAAAAGAAAAAAATGTAAAAATGATAAGTGTTAAAAAATTTATTACTTGGGGAACACCTCTAGAATATGAAAAATATAAAAATAGTAATTTAAATTCATGAATAAGCAGCTTTCAATTGTAATTCCTTGTTACAATGAATCAAAAAATTTAGAAAAATTAATTATTAATATTAGCAATGCAATCAAGAATGTTAAGCATAATATTGAAGTTATAATTGTAAATAATGGTTCTACGGATGATAGTAGAATGCAATTAGAAACATTGACCAGCAATATTGAATACATCAAAATTTTAAATATTAAAAAAAATGTTGGATATGGACGTGGAATATTAGAGGGTTTGAAAATTACAGAGGGTAAATTTATGGGATGGACACATGCAGATTTGCAGTGTGATTTTATTGATTGCATAAATGGTTTTGATTTAATTTTTGAAGAATATAAAAAAAATAAAAAAATAATGGTAAAAGGTAAAAGAAAAAATAGAAATTTTATAGATAATCTTTTTACTTTTTTTATGTCTATTTTTGTAATGGTGTTTTTTAGAAAAAAAATTTTCGATATAAATGCTCAACCAAAAATTTTTGAAAGGAGTCTTTATGATAAATTTAACAATCCTCCAGAAGATTTTTTGTTAGATTTTTATATTCTAAACTTAGCAAAGAATTTAAGGTATAAGATTTTTAGTATAGATGTTTTCTTTTTTAAAAGAAAAGGTGGAGTTTCAAAAGGAGGAGGTTCAGTGCTTGGTAAATTGAAGCTATCTCTTAAAACGATTTATTATATAATAAAGAATACTTATGGAAATAATAATTCATCGAGTAAATAAAATTTCTCAACTAAAAAAAATACCGCAAAATTATGGAGTAGAAATTGATTTAAGATCTTATAAAAAAAAAATTATTTTGAATCATGATCCCAAAAAAAACGGTGCTTCTTTCGATTTATTTTTAAAAAATTATAATCATGGAACATTAGTTTTAAATATTAAAGAAGCAGGAATTGAAGATGAAGTATTAAGCAAAGTAAAAAAAAAAGGTTTAAAAAATTTCTTTTTACTTGATGTAGAAATTCCATACATTTTTAAATGTATTAAGAGCAATAAGAAAATATTTGCATTAAGATGCTCACATTATGAGCCTTTAATTGGATTAAAAAAATATAAAAATTTTTTTAATTGGCTTTGGTTAGACTCTATAAAAAAAATTAAGTTTTCAAAATCTGATCTAAATACTTTAAAAAAGTTTAAGATTTGCTTTGTTTGTCCTGAAAGATGGGGTAGGCCATCAGAAATTAATTACTATAAAAAATATTTTAAAAGTAAATCAATTAAAATAGATGCTATTATGACAAGCAAGGATTACGTAAATAAATGGTTATAGATTTAAATGATAGATATCAAAATTAAAAATAATCAACTTAATTATTTTTTAATAATTCTAATTGTTTTTTTATTTTCATTTGCTATTTCAAATATATTGGTGAGAAATTTTCTTGTAAATATGCACGACTCTCATACCAAGAATTTGTTTGAATTATTTTCTATATATTTCGAAGAGCTTAAAACTCAAGTTTATAATTATGAGCAAACCTATAATTGTGAAGTTAATCATTCTTTACATGAAAGACACAGATTAAGATGGGTTTTTTTAAGTTTTTGGATTATTCTATTTGAATATTCCAATTATATCTTTGAAAATAAAAATTTAATTTTAATTTTATATAAGTTAATTATTTCCATAATAATATTTATAAGTTTTTTGTTTTTAATTAAAGTATTTGATTTTAAAAAAAATTTAAATCAACTTTTTATTTCTGCAACAATTTATATAGTTTTTTTTTTACTAATATCTTCATCTAGTATTTCTGAGATTAATTATACAATATTAGAATTCTTTTTTCTTTCAGGATCTTTGTATTTTTCAATTAAAAAAAAATTTTTGCCTTTTTTAATTTTTTGTAGCATGTCTATTTTAAATAGAGAAACAGGTTTTATTTTACCTTTCATTTATTTACTTTTTAACTCAAATGAGATTAAAAAGTTTTTTGTCATTTTAATTTTTTCAAGTTTAATTTATTTGTCTATGAATTTTTCATTATTAAAATGTATTTTGGTCCCAGGTTTTCTTTTATCAACTAGCCCAACGCATGATACAATTTTCGATTTTAATTTAATATCTTTAGTAAAAATAATAATTCAGGATTATTTCCTAACTTTAATTATTTTTGTTATTTATTGGAATAAATCTTTGACACAAAAGAAAATCTTAATTATTTTTATGGTATACACTTTCGCTTTTTTAGTTGGAACACCTATCCAACACTCAATTATTAAGATATTATACATTCCACTCTTATTAGTTTACATAAATTCTGAAAATAACTTTTTTTTAAAAAAATAAAAAAGATAGTAAAAATTAATAAATTTTGTATTAATTATTAAAATATATTAGTTGTCCACTTTGTGTTTGAAGACATTTATTAATATTTAGCCCAGATTCTTTTACAGCAACTTTACAGCCTTCTTGATTTATAAAATTATAATCATCTATAAGAATACTTCCATTTTTTTTTAATCTAGGTAAGATAAATTCTAAAGCTTTTAAAGTTGAAATATGTAAGTCAAAATCAAGATAAGCAAAAGCATACTCTCTTTCAAATATTTTTTTCTTATCTTCATCAGATATTATCTCTGGGAAATGACATTTGATTAAATTTAAATTTTTATCATCAAAATTTGAGTCAGATTGAATTTCATTCTTAAGTTTTTCCATTGAGAAATTTAAAAATCTAGTTTTAGTATTAAAGGCAACCTCAGATCCTTGATAATTTTTATCGTATTCACTTGTAGAAAGCTCTTTTATTTCATTTGCATAAAATCCAAAGCTATCTATTCCAAAAATATTAGTTTTGTTTTTACAGAATTTACTAATTAGTTTGAGTGATGATCCTCTACTAACTCCAAACTCTATAATATTTGTTTCTTCATTTTTAAACTTTTCATTATGTATTTGAATTAGTTGATAAAGTGTAAAGTTTCTTTCCTTATCAAGAGATGAGTCTTTTTTAATTTTACTCCAATTTTCAACAAACTCTTTAGGATAATTTATTTCAACTCCTAGAAAATACTTTCTAAACCACCAAAAAAAAGAGGATAAAAAAATTATTATTTTCATTTGCTGGTTTTCAGTAAAAATTTTGGAAACTTTAGATCTTATTTTCTTAAATTTTATCATAAACAAATTTTAATTAAAGTTGATAATTTTTCTTCCAGAGATTAATAAATTTTTTTTTTGTACAAATTGCATCTATTTTAAATTTATTTTTTTTTAAATATTTTATAAATTTTAAAATTTCTTTTTTATCTCCTCCTAATAAGTCAGGAGAAACTATACATATTTTTTTTTTATTTTTTCTCACATGATTGTATATTGACTTTGTCAAAAGTTTCTTGTCAAAATAATCAAACCAAATCCATTCTATATTTTTTAAAGATTTTGATTTAAGGTCAAATTCTTCATATTTAGAAAATCTTAAAATGATTTTTTTTGAATATCCCTTTTTTATTAAATAATGAATCTCAGAAAAACAAAGGTCTAAAAAATAAAAATTGTTATGGTTTTTAATTTTTTTTAGTATTTCATCTATAATACCGAAAGATTTAATATTTAAGAATGTTACTCTTTTATTTACTTTTTTTAGAAAATTTGAGAATTTTTCACCACTTTTGAATGGATCGTGCGAGAGAATTAATTTATCTTTATAATCTCTGATATCAACTTCAATACCCATGTTTAATGGAATTTTATTTAATTCTTTTAAAGTATTAATTCTATGATTTATAAAAAGTGGTTGAATTTTATTTGAAAAGCTCTTTTTATGAAAAGACATGATAATTTAATTTTAGATATGAAACCTTTATTCCAAGAAGAACTACCATAAATTCTGTTTTTTTGTTTAACTTTAATTCTATAAACATACGCTTGTTTAGCAATTAATTTGTAATATGCAAACATATCTAAAGATAAATCTAGAGGAATATTTTTCCAAGATTTAAAATCTTCTAAGTTAAAAAAACAGGGTTGAGCATTTATTTCTTTTAGATTTTTAAAGAGAATTAGTGAGCAAGTAATTTCCATCAAAAAGCTAAATATTTTTTTGTTAAACCCTCTGTTAATTCTTTTACCTTTAATTATAAAACTTTTTGAAAATTTATTTTTAAATGATTTTGATTTAATAATTTTTAATACATTGTTTAAATCTGAAATGCTATATTCTAAATCACCATGAGTCCAACCAACAATTGGAGTCTTTGCATGTTTTAATCCATGATTAATCCCATTTCCCCAACCCAAATTTTCTTTTAAATTTATAAATTTAATTTTTTTAAATTTTTTTAAATTTTTTTTAATAATTTTTTTTGAATTATCTAAGGAACCATTATTTACAATAATAAATTTAATTTTTTCAGTTAACTTTAATTCTTTAATATCATTAAGTAGTTTTGGAATATTTTCCTCTTCATTATAACAGGATATTATACAAGAAACTTTATAAATCATTTTGAAAAATATTTATCCCAAAAAATAAAATCTTTAACTAGGTCAGGTGTTCCAAAATTTATATAATGTTCATCTTCTAAAACTTTTACATTAAATTTTAATCTTGAAGCTTTTTTAATTATTTCATCTATATAAAATTCTGTTTTATATTTTTTTTTATAACTTTCATTAAAACATTTATTAAATATATCTTTATTTTTAAAATAAAAATTCCCAGTTAAGATCTTTAATTTTTTTTTTGGTTTATTTTTTATATATATGTTTTTTAGTTTATTTTTTATTATTTCAACCCAGGTATATTCTTTGTCCTTTAAATCTTGAAAAGACTTACTTGAAACAAAAACAATCAAATCTGCTTTTTTTTTTATTTCTAAAAACTTTTTAATATTAAATATAGAAAATACATCACAAGAGTTAATAAATATTGATCTATCTTTTTTTAAACTAAATAAACTATGGTGTATTGTTGTTGCTTGTCCATCTGTTTTTTTGTTTAATACAATTACTTTAAATAAATTATTTTTAAGTAAATTTTTATTTTTTATTTCTTTATTTAATATAATTTTTTTTTTAGAGGATGGTAAAAAATCAATAATATATTCTATTATTTTTTTGTTATTATTTTTTAAATTTAACAAAAATTTTGGAATAAGGATTCCCTCTTTTTTAAATCTTTTTGATTCTCCTGCTGCTGGTATTAAATATTCATCTGCTAATTTAGTTAATTTTATTTTTTTTTTAAAATTTTTCATATTTTTAAAAAAATAAAACCAGTTTTTATATTCTTCTAAATATCTAGGTATTCCGACATGAACAAATTGATCTACAAACTCGATTTTTGTATTTTTAATAAAATTAAAACTTTCTGATGGAAAATATTCATTGTTTGTTTTGATTTTATATTTTTTTAATTTTTCAAAGTTATCGAACATGATTTTTGAATTAAGAAAAAAAAATAAACCTACAGATAGCGGCTCTTTTTGCCAACTAGGTGTAAAACTTGATTTTTCTTTAATTTTTATTAATGAATTATTTTTATTTACCTTACAAAATGCATAATTATTATTATTTTTTGTAAATGGGTGCCAACCTTTGAAACAAAATATTTGATTATTAGTAAATTTTATTTTCTTAAAATTCCATTTCCATGTGATATCACAATAAGAAACAAAAACATTTTTTAAATTTTGTAGCTCTGAGTTTGCTCTTATTATTGTTTCCACTGGGCCAGATTTGTGTGAGCTGATTTTTATTATTTTAGAATTTTTAATTTTTTTTAATTTATTTAGATATTTTTTTTGAACTAAATTGTTAACTATGAAATATTTTCTGGTATTGCTAGGAAAATTTTTACATATACTGTCTATCATATTATCTTTATCTTCTAAATTTAGGAATGGTTTAAAAATTTTATATCCAGATTTTGTAAATCTACTGCCAAAACCAGCCATAGGAATTATTAAATTTATTCTCACTTGAGTAAACTTATTACATTATCTAATTTATTTTCAATTTCGTTTAGTGTTTTTCCATTGATAATAGACCAGCCAGCATAATAATTTATATTATAATTTTTTAAGTTTTCTAAAACGTTTGTTGTCAGTCCACCATCAATTTCAATTTCTACATTAAAATTAAATTTTTTTAATATTTTTTTAGCCTTAATAATATTTGGAATAATAGATTGATTGAATAATTGGCCCCCATAGCCCAGGGGAACACCCATAAAAACAATCCAATCAATTTTATATTTTTTGATTAAAGAGATTAATTTATCGTCAAATTCTTCATTAATCTCAAGGAATAAACCTGGTTTTTTTTTTAAGAAAATAATTTTTTTTATAACTTGCTCAAGTTTTGCAATATTTGAAAAAGATTGTCTATGTAAACCTATATAATCAGCACCAAGATCTGAATAATGTTTTACATATTTATTAAAATTTTTGATATTATCAAGATTTTTAACCATTAAATGAAGGTGTATAATATTTTTTTTTGATATTTTTTTAATATATTTTAATTTATCGCTAACATCTAAATATCTATTAATAAATTTACCATCTCCTACATCAAGATGGAACACATCTAAATTTTTTTTAATAAATATATTAACTAATTTTTTGAAAAAATTTCCATATTTTATCTCAATAGGTGATAACAATAATTTACCTTTTACTTTCCCTTTTTTTTCTGAAAATTCAAAATAATTTTTGTTTTTTCCCACTAATTTTGAAATATACCTAGCCTGGTCTTTAGTTATATTATAACTTTTGTATTTAAAGTATTTTACATCGTTATTTGTTAGTGATGGTGTATTTATGAGTTCCATAAAATTAGTACATTTTAAAGATAAGTTTTTTATGATTTTTTTCTTATAAAAATCTTTCATTAAATCCAATTTATTTCTTATTAAGTAAAGTTTTTTCTTCTCATTATCATTTTTATCCAACACTATTTTTCTTAAATTTGATGGCAAGTTTGACACTAGAACTTGTAAAAAATCTCCTGCAACATTTATTTTAAAACATCCATTTGTTGCTCTTTTTAAAACACTTGGAGAACTTCTAGATGTTCCATGAAGTACAGCAGATATAAAATTTAAACATTTTATATTTTCAATCCATTCTTTAGAAATTTCAGATTTAACATAATTATCATCTTTTCCATGGTGAACTGTGCCTAAATTGCCAATTATTAATTTAGGTCTTGAATTAAAATATTTAATTTTTGATTTATCAATTTGATTAAAAAATGTTTCAGCAAAAAATTCTATATCTTTTTGACTTGGTACATAATTTTTTTTTTTATTTTCAATATAATTAAGCTCATTAGCGCAAAATTCAAAATCAAAAATATGATTATTTTTAATTTGTTTTAGAAGATTAATTTCATTTTTTAAAACATTAATTATTAAACCCCTTTTCTTTTTTGTAAAATTAGATATTTTTTTATCTTCTAAGAGGTAAGAGCTGTCTAAGGTAAAATGGGTGATATTATTTATATTCTTAAACGATTTAAGAAATCTAAATACCCTTCCTTTTGGTAAGTCGTATCTAAAATCAATGTGGTCTAAGCCAATCCCAAACAAAAATTCTTTATTTTTTTTTAAATATAAGTCTCTTGCTTTTTTGTATACACTTTCTATGAAATCATTTGGTCCATCTTTGAGTTTTAAATAGCCTTCTGAAATTTTACTACCATATTTTTCTTTTTGACCTATTGCATTGAATGATGATTGAATAACTATTGGTTTAGAGAGTTTTTGTGAAGTTTCCAAGTATGCTGCAATATCCAAGCTATTTTTTCTAATATCATAAATGTTTGCAGCCAAGATAGCGTTATTATTACTTTTTAAATTCATCCAAAAATACAAGTCATTTAGAATTGTTGGAGAAATATTTATGAATTTTTTCAGGGAAATATTACCTTTTAAATTTTCATTTGGCCAAATTTTAGAGCACTCGAGTTCATTTACTAAATCATTTGAAATCAAAAAATTTATGACAGTTTTTCTTACAATTCTTCTTGGATCATTTAGTAAAGTATAAATATCTTTTTGAATTAATTTATTCTTTATTGGACTTTTAAATTTGGGTAAAATGTATATTTGACCATCTAGACATCTAAGTGTTTTAGTTTTATTATTTACAATATTTTTTAAATCTGCTCTATCCCGATCGATTATTTTATCGTATTCAATATTACTTTTTTTTAATTGTTTTATTTTATTTAATTTATTAATCGACCATGTTTCAAAAAATTTTCTAAATTTTACATTTGCTTCAAAACTATTAGATTTTAAGACAAATAAATAGTTATTAATTACAAAAGTTTCAGCACCCAGAAATTTTGAAATAGTATTAAAAAAATCTCTTTCACTGAATTTTGCAAATCTATGTATCCAAAAAATATTTTTTGAATAAAGATTTTCTGTTATTTGAGCAGCTGCAATTGTGAAATCTTCTTGATTTGTTAATATTTTTTTTGTTTTAAAAAATTTTGTTAAAAAATTTAAATCTGTGAAATCTGTTGGAGTATAAAATAAAAGTTCTTTATTTTCTGAAAATTTTGATTCTAGAATATTTGTTTTAAAATATTCACATATTGAATTTTTATTAACAAAATTAGTTCCAATCTCACGTTTAATTTCAATCTTTTCAGACCCACCCTTCCAATAAAAAAAGATTTTTAAATTGGTATTATGAATTGTAAATAAAATATTAATAATATTTTTATTAATTGATAAATTTAATCCAATCGTGATAGGTAATTTTTTATAATATAAATTGTGAAAACTATTTGTATATTTAAATTCAATTTTACTATCCTTAAGTTTTTTATTTGTTTTTTTTATTATAGAATTTGAGTAGTCAAACAATCCAGATTTAATATTATTTAGAGATAAAACAAAATTTTTATTAACAAAATTGTCAATTCCTACAATACAATTAAAAACTTCTTTAAATAATTTTTTTTTTTTAAATTTTTTATTTAAATCATAAAAGACATTAAACTCATTAATAAGATTTCCATAAAGTAAAATTTTTTTTGTTAATTTAATATTTCCCTTTATCCATTCTTGAATATAATTTTTGTTTTTAATAACAGGTTCAAAATAATTGCTATTATCAACAATCATATTGTAATTATTTCCAAATCTGGTTAGATAATTAATAAACGAAGGTACATCAATTAATTCAAAATATTTTGCAGTTTCTTTTGGGTCCCTATAATTTTTAACTCTATCAATTTTTCTTTTTAATAATTCATGCTTATCAGCTAATAAAAGAATATTATAATCTAAATAATTATAGATTTCATTATATCCCGAATAATGTCCTTCAACAATTACGATTGATTCTTTTGAAAATGTTTTTTTGATTTTCAAATCATTTTTTGCAGAGCCAAATCTATTATAAAGTTTATTTAGAGTAATATTTAATTGTTTTGAGTTAGATATATTAAACTTGTATATTTTTTTTAAAAATTCTGTTGTTTTATAAAGATCCATGTGATCTTCCGCTTCAAAGTAAAAATTATTATTATTTAATTTAAAATTTTTTAGAGATCTTTCTCTTGTTTTCCTATCTTTCAGTGTCCAGTCTAATCTAAATGTAAATACATCATATTTTCTTTTAAGATTTTTTGTTAAACTATCAGCGAGTGTAGTTTTTCCAGCAGCAGTAGGCCCATCAATTCCTATAATTAAAATTTTATTATTTTTTTTTGAATTGATTAAAATTTGCTGTATCTTATCTTTTAATTTTTTCATATGAATTTTATATCTAAATTAATTGATTATAAAAACTTTCAATTCTCAATAATTATTTTTTTTGTTTTTTTATTTTCTATATCTATTTCAAATGTATTAAATAGAGTTTACTTTGCAGAAAAAATAGACAAAAATTTCAATAAAATTGAGAAATATCAAGTTTTTCATGAAACTTACAAAAATCTCTCTAAGCAACTAAAAACTTATGAGCTTAAATATAACTGTGAAGTTTCAAATAACTTAGATGAAAGACATAGATTAAGGTGGGTTGGAAAATTGTTTTGGGAAAAAGCCTACAAATTAAAAGTACATTTCTTAGGTGAAACAAATATAGTTTTTCAGTTACATAAATTGATAATAGGTTCGTTAATTTTTTTAAGCTATTTGAGTATCATTTTATTATTTAAAAAAGAAGATAGTAAAAATATTATTTTTCCAATAACTGGTATTTTTGTCTTTTTTTTTTCAATTGTATCCGTATCAAGTGTCTCCGAGATTAATTATTCTGTTGTAGAGCTTCTATTTTTATCACTTGGTTTCTATTCAATATTTACCAAAAAAAATTTATTATTTTTATTTATATGCATATTGGCACCTTTAAATAGAGAAAGTGGTTTTATTTTACCGATTATTTACTTAATCTTGTTGCCAAAAAATATTAAATTTTTCTTATTTGTAAGTATAGCAAGTGTATTGACTTATACATTATTGAATTTACAAATAATTAAATGCGTAATAGAACCAGGATTTTTATATACAACAGATCCAAAATATTTAACATTTAATCAACATTCAATATTTGAAAAATTTAAAATTATTGTTCAGGATTACATATTTTATATAATAATTTTACTCTTGTATTGGAAAAATACTATTTTGCAAAAAAAGTTATTATTAATAATTTTTATATATGCAATTATTTTTATATTTGCGGCACCTTTTCAACATTCGATTATAAGAATTTTATATTTACCTTCTATAATGTTATTTGTATATTCTGCATTCAGAAATTTGGAATTTTCAGTAAATAAAAAAACCTATATATACTGATAATAAAAATTATTTTTTAACCGTATGGTATCTTGCTTGGGCTGAAAATTTTATTTTATTTTCTGTTTTATTTATACCTGAGGCGTGAACTAAATTCATGTCAATCAATATAAGATCTCCAGGATTTGTTTCTACAATTATATTTTTACAATTCTTTATTTTTTTTGTGTTAACATTTACTTTTAAAGCAAAGTTCCCATTTGATTTTTTGAATTTTATTTTTTTTAATTTTCCAAATTTATGCGACTTTTTTTTAAAAATAATTGGGCCCATATTTTTGTCAATTTTGCTTATTGATAACCAGGTCACAAGAGATTTTGTATTTTTAATTAAATTGTAATGCGAGTCTTGATGCCATGGAAGGTTTGCAATATTATCATTTCCAGGTATTTGAACTCTTAGCCTTTGATTATTTAATATTATTTTTTCATTACTAATTTTAAAAATTTTTGAAATTAGTTTTATTAATTTCTCACTTGATAATAACTTCTGCAAATATGGAGACTTATTTATATTATCATTTAAAAATGCTGAAATTTTCTTATTTTTTTTAAACTTTTTTGTTACTTCTATGTTTAAACTATCAAAGGTATTTTTTTTACTATTCGTAGCATATTTAAGAAATTGAATTAAGTTATGATTAAATTTTTGAAATTCATTTGTTTTTAAAAAAAAACCTTTAATTAATACAAAACCATTTTCTTTTAACTCTTTTTTTATGTTTGAAATACTAATCATTCTTTTGAATTGTATATCTCAATTCACCATTACCAAACAACTCATGAAAATTTTTATATTTATTTTCATAATATTCTAATTCTGTTTTTTTTGCTTTTTTATATTTTGTAAAACTAATTTTATTTTTTTTAAACCAGTCCTCTAATTTTTTCTTATCAATATGTTCTTCAACCGGCACATACCAGCTATCAACAAAAATTGTTCTTCTTGAAGGCATTCCAAAGTTTTTTAGTACATCTATAGTATACTCCATTGGAATATTTCTCATTACTTGTCTCATAAGTTTTCTCGTATTCCAAAATATTCCTCTTTTTCCATAAAGATATATAAAAGCTCTTCCACCTGGTTTTAGAACCCTATGTAACTCTTTTAAACCTTTAAAAGTATTTCCTGTATGGTGCAAAACTCCTTTACAAAAAATAAAATCGAAAGAGCTGTTCTTAAATGGTAAATTTAAAACATTAGATTTTAGAAATTTTATGTTTTTAATATTATTATTTTTAGCTAATAATTTTCCAATTTTAAGACCTTCATCACCTAAATCAACTCCATAAGTAAACTTTGTTTTTTGTTTAGCTAGAGCTATTGTAAATCTTCCGCTACCACAACCCATATCTAATACATTTTTATTTTTAATATGATTTTTATTTATTTTTGCTTTTTTCAATAGTTCTTCGAGTACTTTATCTGAGTCTAATTTTTTTTCTCTTAATCTCTCTTTCCATAATTTTCCAAATAGAGTTTGAGTATTATACTTCTTAATATTTAACTGATTCAAGTAACTACCAAATTTACTAGTATGCTGAATAAATAAAATTAAATTGTTTACTACATGCAACAAGTTATCAACATGGTTATTGATATTTTTTTTTATGTATGGATCATGGGGGTACAAATTTCTAAATAATTCATGCATAGCCAATATTACAAAAAGAGGATATTTTTTTGAATTTTTTTTGGATATTAAAATTAACTTATTTATATTTTTTTTTATTTTTAAAATCTTTTTTGATTGCATATTAATTATTTAGTTAATTTTTTAGCAAGAGATGAAATAGTTTTATCTTCTCGATAAATATTTTTCATAATTTTAGCAGTTTCTTTTGGTGAATATTTAAACGCAATTTTTAAAATACCCATCCAGTTAGAATTATTTTTTTTTCTTACGTTTTCAATTTTGTTGATAATTTCTAAATATCTTTGTGATTTTTTTTTATTTAAATTTTTTTTCATAATATAAAAATTTTTGATTTTTTTAGTAATAATATAGTCTAATGATTTAAACAAGGAAATCGATTTAGAATTATTAACATGAACACTAGCTTTAAATTCACTTGACTTAATTTTTTTCTCACATTGTAAAAGAATTTTTTTGGATAATCCTTTATTTTGATATTTTTTTATTATCGCGATTGACACCTCGGCAGTTTTGTTTGTTATTATGAATCTTACATATCCAATTGATTCACCATTTATATTTTCAACTATAAAACACTTTTTATTTTTTGATTTTAAAAAGTTATTGAACCATTTAATATGCTTCTCGAATGTTATTTTTCCTTTTGAAATTGAGTATTTTTTACTAATTGGATGATTTCTTAATTTATATAAAAAATTTAAGTTTTTTTTTGATAATAATTTTATTTTAAAATACATTTGCCACTTATATATTTATAATTTACCTATGCATTCAAAAAAACCTTTTTTAATAGCAGAAATCTCAGCAAATCATTGTGGAAATTATTTAACTGCAAAAAAATTAATAAAAGTTGCAAAAAAATATGGTGCTGATGCAGTTAAACTACAAACCTATACACCAGATACAATGACAATAAAATCTAATGAAAAATTTCTTAAGATAAAAAGTGGTTTATGGAAAGGATATAATTTATGGGACTTATACAACGAGGCGAAAACACCTTTGGAATGGCATAGTAAATTATTTTCTTATGCAAAAAAAATTGGTATTAAGATTTTTAGTACTCCTTACGATGATACAGCTGTAGATTTTTTAGAAAAGATAAAATGTCCTATTTATAAGGTTGCATCTTTTGAAATGACTGATTTGTCCTTAATAAAGAAAATTGCTCAAACTAAAAAACCAATAATTATATCAACTGGTATGGCAAATTTAAAAGAAATAGAATTAGCTTATAATACGGCAAAAAGATATGGCTCTAAAGATATAACCTTACTTTACTGTGTAAGTAATTATCCATCTAAACCTAAAGATTTTAATCTTTATAATATTAAAATTCTAAAAAAAAAATTTAAATGTAAAATTGGTTTTTCAGATCATTCAAAAAATAATATTATTTCTATGCTTGCTATTTCTTGTGGTGCAGAAGTTATTGAAAAACATATTGCTTTAGATCATCAAACAAAGGGATTAGATATAGATTTTTCATTAAAAGGATCTGAAATTAAACAATTTCGATCTGATATTGATAGCGCTCATGAAATTATTGGACAAAAAAAAATTTTTAAGAAAAAAAAATGAGCATAAAAGTAAAAATTTTAGAAGATCAATTTTTACAACTAAAAATATTTTAAAAGGCGAAAAATTTACAAAACAAAATATATCAAGATTTAGACCAGGAGTAGGGTTGTCAGCAATTTATTATGATAAAATATTAAATAAAGTCTCTGATAAAAAATACAAAAAAAATATTGTACTTAAGAAATCTATTTTAAATAAATTAAAAATAAAAAATATTATATGAAGCCGATATGTATAATTCCTGCAAGAAGTGGAAGTAAAAGAATTAAAAATAAAAATATTAAAATTTTAAATGGACATCCTCTAATCGGCTTTGTAATTAATCTTGCTAAAAAATCAAAAATATTTCAAGATGTCATTGTTTCTACCGATAGTATAAAGATAGCTAAAATAGCAAAAAAATATGGAGCAAAAGTTCCCTTTATAAGAAGTAGATATTTATCAGATGATTATACACCTACACACTTGGTTGTTCAAAATGCTGTAAAATTGATGAATACTTATCAAACTAAATATCACTTTTGTATTTATCCAACGTCTGTTTTAATAAATATATCTGATTTAAAAAAAGCATACACTAAAATTAAAAAAAATAATGCAAACTTTATTTGTGCAATAAGTAAATTTTTAAATAGTCCTCAAAGATCATTTAAGATACTGAATAATAAACTGTTATTCCAATATCCAAAGAACCAAAACAAAAGAAGTCAAGATTTAGAGAAGCTTTATTATGACACGGGTTCTTTTTATATCTATAAAACAAGCTCGTTAATGAAATTGAGGAAAAGTCAGATAATTCCAAAAAAGTCAACTTTTATAGATTTAAAGAAAGAGCTGATTGATATCAATACTATGGAAGATTTAAAAAATTTAAAAAAAAATTATAATATTAAGTTCAAGTAAACTAGCATTTATTTTAATAAACTATTTTCTTTGAGAGTATTATATATCTTTTTTGTCTCTTCTATATTAACTCTAATTAATTTTGAGATATCTTCTAGAGAGTTAGAACCGTCTGAGTATTGTAAAAAGTCCATTAATTTTTTTGATTTTAAATTCAGTTTATTTTTGGATAAAGTGGGATAGAGCTTTCTTTTCGTCATAAATGGCTCACAAAGGAACTTAGCTTTTGGTATCTCAAAATTTTGTAAAATTTCTATAGCTTTTTTAGCAACCTCAAAGCCTCCGGTAATACCATTTAGATTTACTAAGTTAAAATCATCATATGAAGTGTGGTACTCAGGATATTCACCATATTTAGACCTGAATATTGATGTCAAATTTAAATCTATTCCAGGTGAATTATATTGTCTTTCATCAGATCCTCTTTCAAGAAAAGAATATTTTTTAAACTTAATTTTTAAATCTTTGTAAGCTTTTATAAGAGCTTTATCAGATAAAGAATTTTCATATTTTGATAACATACAGGAGTGATTTCTATCGTCTCCTATACATGTAAGGTTAAAACCTCCTATAGTATTTTTTTTAAGGTTTTTAAGATTTTTATTTATATAAATTATTGATCCTATAGTTTCAGGTATAAAAACAAATCTAAGTGTTTTATTTAATTTTTTATTTTTAAAATAATTAATAAGGCTCATTGCTACAATTGGACCAGATAACTCGTTATTAGCCATTGAGGGATGACAGATGTAGGTTGATATTAAAATTTCTTCTTTAGAAGCACCTTTTAAAACAAGTTCTCCCCAATTTAATTTACCATTTTTTTTTAAGGTTGATTCAATACATATTTTAAATGAGTCATTTTCGTCATACTTTTTAATTAATTTTTGTTTTTCATTGTGAGATATACAGAAACCCCAATATTTTTTGTAATAGGAAGTTACATAAGGGATCGCATTTTTTAACTTGGTCGATGTATGTAATCTTCTTAGTAATATATTTTTTTTTACATTTTTGTTAACAGGACAGGAATAACTAACAATATGTAAATTATTTTTTTTGAAATTAATAAGTATTCTACCATTTTTGTCTTTAACAAATGCTCTTTGAATATTCCATTCCTTAGGAACCTTCCAATCAAAAACATTTGTACCAGACTTAATACTTTTAATTTTTAAATTTTTAAACTCTTTCTTAATTATATTTAATGTTTTTTTGGTTCCATTTCCTGTTAAACTTCTACAAATTGGAAATAATATTTTTTTCGCTAAATAGAAGTATTTTTTTGTGTATTTATCATTTTTCATTATTATGAATTTTATTAATTATTAAATTTGTCATAACATTTATCGAACCAAAGTGTTCTTTGGTTATTTCATTATCTTTTATTTTTATTTTGTATTTCTTTTCAAAATATCCAATTATTTCAATTATTCCAAAAGAGTCTATAATACCAAGTTCAATTAAAGATCTACTTCTTGATACATTTTCATCAATTAAAGGATTTCCATTTTGTAAGAATTTAATTAAATCGTCAGCGATTTTTTTTTTATTAATCATTTGTCCAGTTATTAAGTGATTTAGTAAGTGAATGATATGAAATAGCCATAATAAAAGCCATATTTTCTCTAAAACCAATTCTTTTTGAACTAAATGGGTCCTTGAGTTTTGATATTAAATTCATGAAATTTTTCTTATTTATTAATTCTAAATTATCTAAACTATCAACTAACTCCGAGACTGTTTCTGAAACAAATTTATCATTAATGAAACATTTTGCTTCAGGAGCTTGATATGCTGTTTTTGGCCTGTTAACGATTTCGTTTGGAAGTAAATTTTTGAAAGAATTTCTAAATAATTGTTTAGATGAAATTCCTGGTGCAAGTTTTTTTGAATTAAAACTTGAAATTGTCTCAACAAAATCTTCATCTAAAAATGGATGTCTCCCTTCAACTGAATTTGCCATACTCATTCTATCTCCTTGACTTGAAAGAAGATAATTTGCAAGAAGGGTATCTGTTTCAATGTATTGATTTTTTTGATCACTCGATAAATTATTAAAGTTTTTTGGCAAAGTAGCCTCATACTCTCTAATGATTTTTTCTTGTACTTTATCTGTAGAGTCAATGTTGAAAAAACTTGATACGTGTTTAAATTGAGACCATCTTACCAAGTGACTATAAAAGATACTTTCTGTTTTAAGTGTGGATTTATAAAAATCTTGCATTATCGAAAAATATCTACTGTTTTGAAATTGCGGAAGGTAATTATATAATTTTTTAAGTAACAAAGGTCTTAAATTTGAATTTGGGTTTTTTTTCCAAAATTTTCTGATTCTATTTTCAAAAAAAATATCATAACCAAATAATATTTCATCTGCTCCTTCTCCACTGTATATAACTTTTATGTTTTTTTCATTTACAAGTTTACTTAACAAGTACATTGGTACAGGAGCCGTCCTAAATAGAATTGTTTCCAAATGATTAATAACAGTGGAAAAATTATCTGAGATCATTTTTTCACTTATTGAAAGATTATGATGATTAGAATTTAACTTCTTTAAAAATAAATTTTGAAAATCACTTTCATCATATTCACTATTTTTAAAACTTATCGAAAAAGTATTTATTTTCTTTTTTTTTGATAAAATGTAGGCTAGTGCAGAACTGTCTATTCCGCCCGATACATAACATCCATAATCTACCTCTCCATGAATTTGTCTGTTAACAGCCCTGTCTAGTTCTTCATATAAATTTACATCTTTTTTCTTAGTAACTGTGTTTTCTGGTATAGGAAAATTAAAAAATTTTACTGACTTTAAATCATTTTCATCCCACACCAAGTAACTTCCTGGCTTTAAAGAATATATTGATTCAAAAGAAGTACTATTTCCAACGTTAACCCAGAACATACTTGTTTGACTGATGCTGTCTTTGTTAATTTGATATTTTTTTAAACCTGTTTTTACTATTGATTTAATTTCTGAGCTAAATACCAATTGTTTATTATGAATTGCATAGTAAAGGGGTCTAATTCCAAACGGGTCTCTAAAGAGAAAAACTTTTTTTTTAACTTTATCAAATATAAAAATTGCATACTGTCCTTTAATATAATCTGTAATATTTAATCCTTTTATCTTCCATAAATTTAATATTAAATTTATTTCTGATTTAATATTTTTAAAGTTAAATTTTTTGATCAGCTCTTTGTAATTAAATATTTCACCATTAAATCCAGCAATAAATTTTTCATCCTCAATTGGTTGACTACCATCTTTCAATGCTTCAATTGACAATCTATTGACGCCACAAATAAAATTTTTATAAAGTCTGATTTTGCTTTCGTCTGGACCCCGATATTTTATAAGTTTAAGACATTTGGATGCTATTAAATTTAATTTTTCAGAATTGTAATTATTTGAATATAAACCGTAAATCGCGCACATGATTAAATATTTAATATTTTTTAATGATATATTTTTAAGTAAGAATTTTATATCTTTTTCTTGAAATATATCTATTTTTTTAATAATCAAATTTTTTCGTAGCTTTAATAGTGATTAAATTCTTAAAAAAAATAAAAAACAACAAGCCAGCAATAGTTCATTCTGACTTATTATCTTTTGGGAGAACTTTAGAAAATAATAAGAAAAATATAATTAAAATTTTTACTTCTCATTTTCAAAAAGGGCTATTTATTCCGTCTTTTTCTTTTGGAAGTAATGATCTCGTTAGATATGACAAATTTGAAAATTCTATGGGTTCATTAACAAATATTTGTATTAGAGATAGTAAATTTAAGAGAACTCTAAATCCTATACATAGTTATATATACTGTAAATATAATTATAATTTCAATAAATATAAAAATTTTTCTTTTGGTAATAAATCAATATTTAATTTTTTTTATAAAGAAAATTTTACCTGGGTAAATTTAGGTTTAAAAAAAAGTGAAGGTTTTACAATTTTTCACCATGTAGAAGATCTTTGTGATGTTCCCTATAGAAAAAGAATTTTATTAAATAAAAAAATTCATATAAGAAAAACAAAGAATTATAATTTTAATTACTTTGCAAGGAAAAATAAAATCAAATATAATTTTTCAAGAGCAGTAAATGCGATGCTTAAAGATAAAATTTTAACTCAAACCTCGTTGCCAAATAACAATAAAATTTATTTTGGTGGATGTAAAAAAATTGTTGATTATTTGGTTATTAAATTAAACAAAAATAAAAAATACTTTTTATTGTAATCAGTATGAAAGAAACTTTAAAAAAATTATCAATATTCAGAAAGTATTATTTAGTTTTCATATTTTTAATTTTATATTCAATTATTTTAATGGGCGTAGATGCGCTATCACTTATTTCTTTAGCATCTTTAGGTACAAATCTTATTAACAATGATACTTTATTTAATAGCTTGCTCGGTATTGAATATAATTTTTCAATTAATGAAACTTTAACAATAATCGCAATAATATTTTTAATTAAAAATTTTTTAATTATTTTTTATAATTTAATTCAATCAAGAATTAATAGTAATTTGATTTCAAAATATTCAAAAATCTTATTTCAATCTTTTTTAAAGTCTAGTTATTCTGATAATATAAGAAAAAAACCTGCAGAAATAATTAGAAAAATAAACGAAGACGTAAGTCCTGCTATAGAATATATATTTTTATTTATAGATATAATTAAAGAAACCATGATTTTAGTTGCTGTTTTCTTTATTATTTATTTTTCAACAGAAAATATAGAAATTTTAATATTTTTTATATTTGGTGTAGTTACTTTTACTTTTTATAATCTAATTAAAAATTTTCTTAAATCCATAACTGAAAAATATATTAATAGCAGAACCCAAATAATTTATTTGCTGAATCAATCATTTGGTTCTCTTAAAGAAACTTTTGTTTATGGAAATAATATAAACCTTATTTTAAAATTTAACAAAGCCATACATCATGTAAGAAAATTTAATTTTTTTAAAAATTTTATTGTTTCTCTTCCAAGAGTAATTTTTGAGATTATATTACTAGGAGCTGTATTATTATTTGCTCTATATCTAAACTATAACTCAAATACAAATGCTGAAATATTAAGCAAAATAAGTATTATAGCTATTGTATCATTGAGATTAATCCCTGCATTTAATTCAATAACTTCAAATTTAGCGACTATAAAAATTCACAAAAGTATCTTTGACGTGGTTACTGATGATCTAAAGCATTTGATTAATAAACCAAATAAATCTTTAAACTTTGAAAAAGAGGTTAATATTTTAAAATTTAATAACTTTTTACATTATAAAAACATAAATTTTAAATATCCAAAAACTAAAAAAAACATAATTAGAAATTCTGAATTTATTTTGAAATTAAATAAAAGTATTGGTATATTTGGTGGAAGTGGATCTGGAAAAACAACTTTAATAGATTATATTTTAGGTTTACTTATATTAAAAAATAATAAAGTCATTATAAATAATCAGACCTACACAAATAAATTTTCGTTGGAAAAAAATTTGGTTGGTTATGTTCCTCAATCTCCTTTTTTATTAGACGACACAATTAAAAGAAATATCATCTTTGGAAGAGAGAGATATAAAATTTCAAATTACCAAATACAAAAAGCTTTACGTTTATCAAGGTTGGATAAATTTATTAATGATTTACCAAAAAAAGAAAATACACTAATTGGCAATGAAGGAGCTTTTTTATCTGGTGGACAAAAACAAAGAATTGTTATTGCAAGGGCATTATTATTGAATCCCAAAATTTTAGTTTTAGACGAGGCCACAAATGCACTTGATATATCGACTGAAGACCAGATAATTGAAGATATTATTAAAATGAAAAAAAATATTTCAGTAATTATTATTAGTCATAAAATGGAAAATATAAAAAAATGCGATATGATTTATAAAATTTCAAATAATAAAATTTTAAGGATTAAATAATTATGTTCAAAAATAAAAGTATACTAGTTACAGGTGGCACGGGCTATTTTGGTAAAAATTTTGTAAAATATTTACTTGAAAATAAGCCCGTAAAAAAAATAGTCATATTTTCAAGAGATGAACAAAAACAATATCATTTACAGAATGAATTAAAAAATCACAAAAAATATAAATTACTAAGATTTTTTCTGGGAGATGTCAGAGATCTACAAAGATTAAATATGGCAATTAAAAATATAGATATTGTAATTCATGCGGCTGCTTTAAAGCATGTACCTGCAGCTGAGTATAATCCAATGGAATGCGTCAAAACTAATATTTTAGGTGCTCAAAATATAATCGAGGCTTGTTTAAAAAATAAAGTAAAAAAAGTTCTTGCTTTATCCACTGATAAAGCTGCAAATCCTATAAATATTTATGGTGCTTCTAAACTTGTTTCAGATAAACTTTTCATCGCAGCTAATAATTTAGTTGGTTTTAGCAAGGTAAGTTTTTCTGTAGTAAGATATGGAAATGTATTTGCATCAACAGGTTCAGTAGTTCCATTTTTTAAAAAAATTTTACAACAAAAAAATAAATTTATTCCAATAACAGATTTAAAGATGACAAGGTTTGTAATCACAATAGATCAAGGTATAGATTTTGTTATAAGATCTTTAGAAGAAATGAATGGTGGTGAAATTTTTGTACCTAAAATTCCGTCAATTAAAATTACAGATCTAGCAAAGGCTTTTTCCCCAAAACTTCCAATTAAAATAATAGGTATTAGATCTGGAGAGAAATTACATGAAATTTTATGTCCTAGAGATGATGCTCATTTAACAATTGAATTTAAAGATTACTATATAATTACTCCTTCAATTCAATTTTATGAGAATAATAAAAAATTTTTAAAAAATAAAAGAGGTAACCTCGGAAAAAAAGTATCTTTAAACTTTCAATATGACTCAGAAAACAATAAAAATTTTTTAAATATCACTGAGATTAAAAAATTAATTAATGAAGTCTAAGTATATAAGATAATATAATTATATGATTCCATATAGCAGGCAGCATATATCAAAAAAAGATATTAAAGCTGTAGTAAAAGTTCTTAAATCACCATTAATTACCCAAGGACCAGAAGTACAAGAATTTGAAAAAAAGATAAGTAAATTAGTAAAAAGCAAATATGCTGTAGCAGTAAATAGTGCAACAAGTGCGCTTCATATTGCATGTATGGCTTTAGGTTTAAAAAAAGGAGATTACCTTTGGACTACCACGAACACGTTTGTTGCTTCAGCCAATTGCGCAAAATATTGTGGAGCCAAAGTTAAATTTTTAGATATAGATAAAGACACATACAATTTAAGTTACGAAGATTTATTAGAACAACTTAAAAAAGCGAAAATTAAAAATACTTTACCAAAAATTTTAATTGTAGTTCATTTTGCTGGCTTACCAGCTCCGATGAAAAAAATTAGATCCCTTTCAAAAAAGTATAATTTTAAAATAATTGAGGATGCATCTCATGCCTTAGGGTCAAGTATTTCTAAAAAAATGATTGGTAACTGTGAGTATTCTGAAATATGTGTGTTTAGTTTTCATCCAGTAAAAATTATTACAACAGGGGAAGGAGGCATGGCCACAACAAATAATATATCTTTAAAAAAGAAAATGTGTTTATTCAGAGAACATGGAATAGAAAGAAATCACTTTAAGAAAAAAAAGAACAAATCAAATGGATGGTACTATGAGCAACAAACTTTAGGTTTCAACTATCGTATGTCAGGTATTCATGCTGCTCTAGGAATAAGTCAGTTATCTAGGCTAAAATCTATTATTAATAAAAGAAATAAATTAGCTAGAAATTATGTAAAATTATTAAAAAATTTACCTTTAAAATTACCGATTATACCACAACAAAATGTATGTAGTTTTCATTTATTTGTGATTCAATTAAAAAATAGTTTACTAAAAGTTAATAGAAACAAGCTCTTTTCATTTTTGCGTAAAAATAAAATTTATACAAATTTACATTATATACCAGTTCACACACATCCATTTTATTCTAAAGAAAAACAAAGAATTTTGAAAAATGCCGAAATATATTCCAATACCGCTTTATCTATCCCAATCTATGAAAATTTAAATTTAATTAATCAAAAAAAAATTACATCAATAATTAGAAGTGGTTTAAAAATTGAGAGAAAAATATAAATTCAAACCATTTATAATATTTTTCACTGGAATTTCAGCCTCTGGTAAGTCCACTATTTGTCTCAACTTAAAAGAAAAATTTAAAAAATTTGGTTTTAAAAAAGTAAAAAATATTGATGGAGACTATTTTAGAAAAAAACTTCAAAATTTTAATTATAAAAATATTTCTAGAGATAAAGTTGGAGATTATAAAATTTCTATTGCCAGAAAATTTTTTAAAAAAAGATATATTGTTTTAGTATCAGGAGTAGCCCACAAAAAAAGTTGGAGAAAAAAAATCAAAGAAACAAACAAAGATTATTTTGAAGTCTACTTAAAATGCTCAGTTAAAATTTGTGAAAAAAGAGATTATAAAAAGCAATATATAAAAGCTAAATCTGGTGTAATTAATAATTTTATAGGAGTCAATGAACCTTATCAGGTTGGTAGAACTAATGATTTGACTATAAATACTTCTAGCTTATCAATTGCAAAAAGTATAAATAAGGTATTAAACTTTTTAATAAAGAAGAAGTATGTATACAAAAAATAAAGCCAGTGAATTAAAGAAAAAATTTTTATCGAAGGATATAATCAGAATAGTTGGAGCTCATGATGGTCTGGGCGCAAAGTTAATTTCTGAAGCTAATTTCGATGGCGTTTGGGCATCTGGCCTTGAAATATCAGCCTCTCATGGTTTACCTGATGCAAATATTTTAACTATGACAGAATATTTAGAGAGATCTTCAGAAATGAATGAAGCAAGCAATCTGCCTGTAATAGCTGATTGTGACACAGGATATGGGAACGTAAACAACGTTATTTATCTTGTTGAAAAGTACGAGCAAAAAGGGATAGCAGGAATATGTATTGAAGATAAATTATTTCCAAAAACAAATAGTTTTATAGAGGGGAGACAAGATCTAGCAAGCGTAGAAGAATTTTCTGGAAAAATTAGAGCAGCAAAAAATACCCAAAAAAATAAAGATTTTATGGTTATAGCAAGAATTGAGGCGTTGATTGCAGGTTGGGGTATGGAGGAAGCGCTTCACAGAGCAAAAAAGTATGTTGAAGCTGGTGCGGATGCAATTTTAATCCACTCAAAAAAAAAGGACCCAAAAGAAATTATTACTTTTTGTAAAAAATTTAAAAATAAAGTTCCTGTAGTTGTAGTGCCTACAACTTATATATATTTTAGTGAAAAACAGATGAAATCACTTGGGATAAAGATGGTGATTTACGCAAATCATATTTTGAGGACGACAATAAAAAGTGTTTCAGAAAATCTGAGTCTATTGAGAAGCAAAGGTCAATTATCTTGTATAGAAAATAAAATATCTCCATTAAAAAAAGTTTTTGATCTTCAAGGTCAGGATATCTTGAAAGATAATGAGAAAAATTATTTACCCATTAAAAATTCGAATATTAAAGTGGTTGTACCAGCAGCAGGTGGACCACCACTTCCCAGTCAAATCCTAAGAAATAGAAAAGTTGATGACTTTATTTATAGCAATTATCCCATTGCTCTTTTAAAGATAAATGAAAAATCTATATTAGAAAGAATAATTGAGTCTTGTAAAAAGTTAGATTTAAACAATATAGAAGTAATTACCGGTTATAAATCTGAAAGATTTAAGGGCATTAAAAACGTAAAATTAATTCAAAATAAAAAATTTAAAAATACAAGTCAGCTAGAGTCTATAAAACTTTCCCTAAAGAAAAATACAGAAATTGTAGTAATTTTCGCCGATATAATTTTTGAACCAGAAATTTTACAAAGACTAATATCTTCAGACTCGGATGTAACATTGGCAATCAATATCAAATCAAATGAGACAAGCGACTTTGCAGATATGGCTTTGGTTGAAGAGAAATTTGCTAAAGAGGGAAGAGTTTTGACCTTACACAGAAAACATAAAATAAAAAAAGTTGCTAAACGATCTTCTATAAATAACTTCAATTTTGAATTTATAGGAATAAGTTACTTTTCAAAAAAAGCAGTAAATGAATTAATTAAAATTTTAGGAAAAAAAAGAAATATTGATTTTAATGATGCAATAAATTTTTTAATTAAAAAAAATCTTAATGTGACTGGTTTAGAAGTAAGCAGCGGTTGGTCTGAGATAAGAAACAAGGATCAATTTAAATTTGCAAACAATTTTTTTAAATAATATTTTAAGTTAAATATTTATGTGTGGTTTTTTTGGGAATTTTGCTCACTATGGAAATAAAATTATTGCAAATTCTCGATTAAAAGAAATTTCAAATTTTATTTCGCATAGAGGTCCAGATGGTGAAGGCTTTTATGAGGATCAGAATGTATCATTAGCATTTAAAAGACTTTCAATTATAGATATAAAAAATGGTAATCAACCCTTCCATTCTCAGAATGGAAAATATGTAATAGTTTTTAATGGAGAAATTTATAATTATTCTAGCATCAGATCACAACTAGTAGCTTCAGGTATCAAGTTAAAAACTAACTCAGATACTGAAACGTTGTTAGAAGCTCTTAGTCTCTGGGGGATTAAATATATAAATAATGTTAATGGAATGTTTAGCTTTATTCTTTATGATAAAAAAGCTAATAAAATTTACCTTGTTAGAGATAGATTGGGAATTAAACCATTATATTACACAAAAGTTGGAAATAATTATCTATTTTCATCGGAGATTAATGCAATTTTAAAAACAAATTTAATAAATAAAAAAGTAAATTTAAACGCAATAAGCTCATACTTATCTTTTAGAAATCCAATTGGAGTTGGAACTTTTTTTGAGGAAATAAAAGAAGTTCAACCAGGAGAAATAATATCTATAAATGAAAAAATTGAAAAATCTAAATATTGGGAAATACCAATTTATAATGAAAAAAAAGATTATGGAGAAAAAAATTTTACGGAATCAACGTTAAATTTATTTAAAAATATAGTTCAGGATCATATGGTAAGTGATGTTCCAATTGGGAGTTTGCTCTCAGGAGGACTAGACTCTTCTTTGCTAACGGTGTTGATGAATAAAAAAAACCTTAAAACATTTTCAGCATCATTTGATAGCAAAGATTATGATGAGATAAGTTTTGCTAAAATTATTTCGAACCAAATTAAAAGTGAACATTTTAATATTGTATTGGACTCACAAAAATATCTAGATAAGCTAGAAGCAAATATTATAAAAAGATCTATACCTCTTTCAATACCTCATGAAATTGCATTAAATGAATTATTTAATAAAATCAAAGATCATTCCAAAGTTGTTATGTCAGGGGAAGGTGCTGATGAGTTGTTTGGTGGATATGGAAGAGTCCAATCATCGGCATTTGATTTTAAAAAAATTTTATTTATTAAAAATTATTTTCCGAAATTTACTCAAAAATATTTTTTTGAATTATTTGGGCAAAATTCCCATTTAGATTGGGAAAAATATAACAGTCAAAATGAACATTTTTTAGATGTTTATAGTTGGTTTTCACCTATAAATAAAAAAAATATTTTATCAGATGGGTTCCACTCAGAAATCCAGAATGATCATAAGATTAAAAAATTTTGGTATTTTGAGTTTGAGAAAGTCAAAAATTTAGATGAGTATGATAGAATTTTATATATTTTTCAAAAGCATCATTTAAGATGTTTATTAGATAGATTAGATTTTCATTCAATGGCTTCGAGTGTAGAAGCAAGAGTGCCTTTTTGTGATCATAGATTAGTAGAACATGTAATGAAAATACCATTTAAATATAAGTTTAAATGGAAATCATTATTTCACAAATTGATGGGAATTTTTGATAACAGCTTTAATAATTCAGAAAATCTAGATATATCAAAATTTTTACTTAGAAAATGTTCAGAAAATATAATTCCAACTACTATCATTAATAGAAAGAAAAAAGGATTTCCAGTTCCTCTAGACAATTGGTTTTCAAAAAATTCAAATGCTTTTGCAAAAGAGATATTATTAGATGACGAAACAAGAAGAAGAGGATTGTTTAATAACAAGGAAATAGAAAATTTATTAAATAATCAAGAAAAAATAGATTTTGATTTTTGGGGAAAGAAAATTTGGATGTTGGTTAACATTGAAATCTGGTATAGAAAAGTGGTGTCAGAATGATTGATCCAATAAAATTACTTAAAGCGTTTAATAAAAATCAATTAAATTATTTTACTGGTGTTCCAGATAGTGTTCTTGGTGGTTTAATAAGCCTTTTAAATTCATCAAAAAATAAATCAATAAATAGATCTGCAGCAAATGAGGGTGGAGCAGTAGGTCTTGCTACAGGTTATTATATCTCCACATCAAAGATCCCCGTTGTGTATATGCAAAATTCAGGTCTAGGGAATGCTATTAATCCATTAACTTCAATTGTTGATAAAAAAGTTTTTGGTATACCAATGGTTCTTTTAATTGGAGCTAGAGGAAGTTTAGGAATAAAAGACGAGCCCCAACATTTAAAAATGGGACCAATCACATTAAAAGTTCTGAAAGTTCTAGGAATTAAATATAAAATTTTAACTAAAAAAAATTATTTTAATCAAATAAAAATAGCAAGGAAAACAGCTATTAAAGAAAATCAGCCATATGCCTTGGTTATAAAACCAAAACTAATTAAAAGCTTACCAATCAAATTTGTTAAAGAAAATAAAAAATTGTTTAAAAGACATAATTTTATTGAGAAAATTATCAAATCGCACAGAGCAAATGATTTTATTGTTGGTTCAACCGGCTATACAGCACGAGAAATTTATTATTTTTTGCAAAAAGAAAATAAAAATAACCAAAGAGTTTTTCATTCAATAGGGGGCATGGGCCATTCAAATCAAGTTGGAGCAGAATATGCCGCTCAAAGAAAAACAAAAAGAACTATTGTATTAGACGGAGATGGAGCAATGTTAATGCAGCTTGGTAATGTTTCTACAATAAAAAAACTTAATTTAAAAAATTTTTTTCATATAGTTTTTAATAATAATGTTCATGAATCTACAGGAGGTCAACCAATATCATCAATTAATTTGGATTTTCGAAAAGTATTTTCTTTATTTGGTTACAAAAAAATATATAAAATTAATACTCCAACTGAATTAGATAAAATATTAAAAAAAAAAATTATAGGTCCAGTTGGAATTTACATAAAAGTAAACGTAGGTAGTCTTCCAAATTTACCAAGACAAGATAGAAAGAGTCTTCTAGCTTTTAAAAAATTAATTAAATAATGAAATTAATAATATTAGCAGCTGGAATTGGCTCTAGGCTAAGACCAATTACACTAAAAAAACCAAAGTGCTTATTAAATATTAAAGATACTACAATTATGGGCAGGATAATTAATCAATTTCAAAATTGTGGAGTAAAAAAGATTTTGATAGTTACTGGACATTTAAATAAAAAAATTAATTTTGTTTACAAAAATAAACATAAATTAATCTATTATCCCAAGTATAAAATCACAAATAATTTTCATACGCTTTGGCACATTAGAAAAGAGCTCAATGAGGACTGTATAATAACTTTTTCTGACTTAATTATTGAAGACAAAATAGCTAGAAAGCTAGTAAAATCAAAACATAATGCTACTGCAGTTATAGATAGTTCCAAGATTAGAAAAGATACAATGATGGTAAAACATAAAAAAAAAATCCTACAAGAAATAATTGTCAAAAATAGGGGTAAAGCTTCGGGAAACTTTATTGGAATTTTTGCAATTAAAAAAAAATTAATTAAGAGTTTTTTAAATAATATGAAGAAGTTACTTAGAAATTCAAAAAAAGATTATTATGTGAAAGTTTTAAATTATATGATTAAAAATAATATTATAGTTAACATTTTAGATATTAAAGGAAATTATTGGAGAGAAATTGATACTTTTAATGAATATAAAAAAGCATTAAAAGAATTTAAATAGTTTTAAGATGAAAAAAATTCCTGTAGCATCAAAGTTACCAATTCAACTTGTAGCAGTAACTGGACACACTAAATCAGGTAAAGCTATAATGCTTAAACTTATTTCATCATTTAAAAAATATGAAAAAATTACTTACGAACCATTCTTAGAAGAAGTAGGACGTTTGAATTTGTTGAAAAAAATAGATGAAAATTCTGCAATCTATCTTTTGAGAAGAATAATGTTAATTAATATGTATTATTTATCAATAGGTAGACAAATAAATTTAAGAAAAAATGATGTATCTAGTATTTTCTCTTATCAAAATCCTGAGCTATATTTAAAAAGATCTAAACTAAAAGAAGGAAATATTTCATTAAAATTATTTTTAAAAGCAAAAACAAAGTTACCAATAATGATACATGATGGTTTGTTATTTGCTAATTTATTGTTTGAAGCATTTCCAAATATGAAAATTATTGAAATGGAAAAAAATCCTATCGAACTTGCATATTCGTGGATAAGAAAAAATTATGAAGGTGGATTTGAAAAAAATTTAAGATCCACTACGATGACTTTAAAATCTAAAAATAAATTTTTTACTTATTTTATTAGAAATAATATTAATGAATATCTAAAATTAAACAAGTTTGATAAAGTTATTTTTGCACTTAATGAATTAGATAAACTAAAAAAAAAGACATTTTTAAAATTAGAGGAAAAATATAAAAAAAAAATTCTTAAAATAAATCACTTATATTTCGTAACTAATACTGATGACGCTATTAAAAAAGTTAAAATTTTTTTAAAAGCCAAAAAAACATTTTTTTCAAAAACAGTATTGAAGCAAATAAATTGTCCTAGAAAATTCGATAAAAAAGAATATTTAATGAAAAAAAATTTTTTACAAAAAAAATTATCAAAAAAATATTACAAAAAACTATTACATCTAGAGACTAAATTTTCAAAAAATTATAATGAGTAAAATTTTATTAACAACTTACAATAAAACATTAATTAATTATTCAGACAATTTTTTTTTTTCAAACAGATCATTTTTTAAGCATTTTGATGAAAATAATACAAAGATAAATTTTCAATTTATTAAACCTTTAGAGCAAAATAAAACAACTCGTTATCAAGCTGAAAATGAAACTGATCATCTAACTAAAATAATTGAAAGCGATCTTTATAATAACCTTAATGATATACATTCTTTAGGTTACTCTAATAAATACTGGAAAATAATTTTAGGCCATTGGCTGTCCAGATATATTAAAATTGTTTATTTTAGATATAAATTATTACAACATTGTTTTAAACAGACACGTGACATAGATTTTACATTAGCATCAAAATTTAACGACTTTTCACAATCAATATCTAATACTTCTGATATTTGGTTGGCTTCTATTGATGATAATTGGAATTTTAATTTATTTTCAAAAATTTTATCTAAAGCTTTTATAAACAAATGTGAAATTAAATTTGTAGATATCCAAGAAAATTATTTTAATCCAAAAATTAATAACAAAATTAATACAAGCAAAGAAATTATAAAAACAAATATCCAAAATTTTTTGTCTTACTTAAATTATTTTGGAAAAAAAAATAAAATAGTATTTAAAAATTCTTATTTATCTTTTCTGGATGAGATATATTTGAGTTTTTTAAATAAAGAATTTCCAACATTTTTAGTTAATAAAAATTATAAAAAATTTAGTCTAAATAAAAAACTTAGAGATAAAATAAATATATCTAATGGAAAATCTGATTCTTTTGAAAATTTAGTCAGAGAATTGATTCCTGATGCTTTACCCAGAGTAGTGCTTGAAGATTATAAAAGTATTTTAGATTCAGTAAATAATTCAAATTGGCCAAAAAATCCAAAAGTAATTTTTACTTCAAACTCTTACGATGGAGATGATTTTTTTAAATTTTGGACTGCAGATAAAGTGGAAACTAAAAAATCTTTATATATCATTGGTCAACATGGACTTTTCGACTCAAGTGAAAAATTACTTTTTAATTCAAATGAATATCAAAGTTGTGACAAATATCTTAGATGGGGTAAAAAAAAGTATGAAAAGGATGTTGAGTTATTTAATTTTAAACTCATCAATCGAAAATTTATTAATAAAAATAATAATAATATATTTATAATATCAAGAACAACTGGCCATGAGGTCGAAACATTTAGTCGTTATGATGAATATGATTTTTATAATCAGTGTTTAATTAATTTATTATCTAATATAGAAGGTAAAAAAGATGATAAAATAATATTAAGATTAAAAAGAACTTTTAAGTGGACCAACCCAAAAGAATTTAAAGAAATTAAAAAATTATTTCCAAAAATACTTATTGACGATGGAGTTAATGATATATTTTCATTACTAAAAAAAACCAAATTAGCTGTTTATTTATATTATTCAACAGGTGTATTAGAGACATTATCTTTAGATATTCCAACAATTTTTTATTTTCCAAGAGAATTAACTTATATTGAAGAAGAAGAACAAAAATTCCTAAATATTTTACATGACTGTAAGATTGTTGCTTATACTCAAAATGAATTAGTAGAGAATTTTAATTTTATCACAAATGATTTACTGAAATGGTGGTCTAGCGACCTTGTTAGAAAGAGCAAAGAAGAGTTTTGTTCAAGATATTCAATAAAACCACCAAAAAAATCAATTTTAAAAATTTCTAAACTATTAAATTCTTTTTGTAGTTAATTTTATATAAATAATTTTTTGAAGTTTTCACCCATTAAGAATTTATTATTTTTTAATTTTTTATAATTCATGGCTCTTTTTTTAAAAAAATTTGGATCATTTAGAATTTTTTTCATAGAAAAATAAATTTGATTAGGATTTTTTGGGTTGATTATTTCAACATATTTTGGATTTACAAATTCTTTGATAGCTCCAACGTTTGTAGTAATTAATGGTTTACCTAGCTTAATTGCTTCTAAAGCGGTATAACCAAATCCCTCGAAATCGCGAGTAGCCATTATCACAGCGTCTAAGTTGTAAACTATTGTCTGTGATGGTTCTTTTATATATCCTGTGAAAATAATATTTTCACTAATTTTTAAATTTAATGAAATATTTTTCAAATTATTAATTACTTTAGATCTGTTTTCACCAACAATTAAAAGCTTAAATTTTTTTTTATAAAATTTATCCATTTTATTTATTGCAAATAATACATCCTCGTGGCCCTTGTAGTTATCAGCTCTGCCCAAAATACCAAATAAAAAATTTTTTTTTTTATAATTAAAAAATAATTTTTTTGATAAATTTTTTTGAAAAATTTTTAAATCATTATAAATAATTTTACTTTTAAATAATCTGAAATTTAAATTTCTCTTTTTTTTAATCGTAGAAAGTGTTGCCTTTGATACACAAACTAAATCAGTTAAACACCTAGATAACAATTTATCAATTAACCAATTATATAATTTTAAAACAAGTCTAGGTTTAGAGGCTTCATGATGTACTAACATTACTCTTTTTTTAAAGTTTAAAAGTTTAGCAGCATATATAATTGATATATTCGCCCATGATGCTGGGTATGCTCCATTTATTGAAAAAATATTTTTAACATTTTTAAATTTTTTTAATAAATTAAAAAATCTTATAATAGTAAATAATAGAATTAATGGTTGAAACGGTGCAATAAAATATAATATGAATTCTAATTTTTTTTTTATCAAAAAATCATGAATATAACTATAAGAGTAAGAGTTAAAATTAATAAATTTAATATTTTTATGTTTGATTTTTTTTTTTAAAATATTGAAACCTTGATTGTTTCTATTAGTAATTAATATTATTTGTATTTTTTTTTTTATAAAATCATTTAATAATTCTTCAAGATGTTTATCTACTCCTCCCCAAGAAAATTGTTCATAAAAAATTAAAATTTTCATTAAATTTTTTTTAATTCAATTTC